>Ga0156223_124_pt1 | contig 217232 bp, 203 predicted proteins | sample RifCSPlowO2_12_FD_107871 | JGI IMG/M metagenome (GOLD analysis project Ga0156223, IMG submission 107871) | Acidobacteria bacterium RIFCSPLOWO2_12_FULL_66_21
TGCACGGCGACACGGTTCATCGCACGAAGACCACGAAGGACACCAAGGACACGAAGACAGAAAGACGATTCAGTCTTCATGTCCCGCTATCCCGCTGTTCCGCTGGTCCACTATCCCGCTGCACGGCGACACGGTTCATCGCACGAAGACCACGAAGGACACCAAGGACACGAAGACAGCAGACAGAAAGACGATTCAGTCTTCATGTCCCGCTATCCCGCTGTTCCGCTGGTCCACTATCGCGCTGCACGACGACACGGTTCATCGCACGAAGACCACGAAGGACACGAAGGACACGAAGACAGCAGACAGAAAGACGATTCAGTCTTCATGTCCCGCTGTCCCGCTGTCCCGCTGCACGGCGACACGGTTCATCGCACGAAGACCACGAAGGACACCAAGGACACGAAGACAGAAAGACGATTCAGTCTTCATGTCCCGCTATCCCGCTGTTCCGCTGGTCCACTATCGCGCTGCACGACGACACGGTTCATCGCACGAAGACCACGAAGGACACGAAGGACACGAAGACAGCAGACAGAAAGACGATTCAGTCTTCATGTCCCGCTGTCCCGCTGTCCCGCTGCACGACCACACGGTTCATTGCACGCAGATCACGAAACACACGAAGGCGATCACGATGAAGACCGTGAGGTGTCACGCCTCAGCGGAACATCAGACGCGGCGGCGCCGTCGAGCGCCGGCCGCATGACTTGCGAGGCCGACTGTCCTTGCCGCGCTGCGCGCGGCTCGACGGCACAGCCTCGATCGTGACTGTCTTCGTGCCCTTCGCGATCTTCGCGGTGTTCGTGCGATCACAGCCGTCGGCGCGGGCCAGCGGGACAGCGGGACAGTTTGGTGACGTGTCCCGAAATGTAGTACAGAGGGGAAGCAGATTTCTCTCTGCGAGTTGGAGGACACGATGGACGAAGGCGCCCTGTTCTTGAAGTTGTGGGAAAAAGAAGCGGCTGCGACGCGGAAGGTGCTCTCGCGCATTCCCGAAGGCTCCGACTATCGGCCCGACCCGAAGTCACGTACCGCGCGGGAAATCGCGTGGCTGATCGTGCGGGAGGAGATCGCGCTCGGCGAGGGGCTCCGGAAAGGCGTCATGGAATGGACTGAGGTACCCGCGCCGGCGACGATGAAGGAAGTGCTCGATGCGTACGACCGTAATCACGACCAGGTCACGGAACAGTTTCGGGGCTTGGACGCGGCCCGTTGGCAGACCCGCGTGCCGTTCATGTACGGCGGCCAGCAGGTGATGAACGAGACGGCGTCGGACAACGGGTTCGGCTTCCTGTTGGACATCATCCATCACCGCGGACAGCTCTCCACCTACCTGCGACCGATGGGAGCGAAGGTACCGCAGATCTACGGTCCCAGCGCGGACGAGCCGATGTAGCGGAGCTATCAGCTATCAGCCATCAGCCTGCTGAGAGCTGATGGCTGGCGGCTGATAGCCGGCCGGCGACGGTGAGTACTTGAGGACCCAGGTCATGGCCAGCGACAGCAGCGCGAGGAAGACGAAGACGATGAACCCGATCGCGTAGCCGCGCGGGCCTATCTGGCGGACGGCGAACGCGAGGATCGGCGGGATGACGAAGCCGCCGAACGCGCCGATGCCGCCGACCCAGCCGGCCGCGCCGCCGACGGCTCGCGGGACGACCTGCGGCACCATCTTGAACACCGCCGCGTTGCAGAGTCCCATCCCGACGGCGAGCAGGATCTCTCCCGGCACGGCCAGCTCGAAGTCCCCGGCGACGGTCATCAACAGCGCGCCCGACAACATCACGAGCAATGCGAGCACGCTGGTGTTCGAGCCGCCCTGCTGAAGGCGATCCGCCATCACGCCGCCGAGGATGCGAATGAGTGACGCGAGCAGCGAGTACACCGCCGTCAGGATGCCCGCGGTGACCGCGGTCACGCCGAACGCGGAGGTCCAGTACGTCGGCAGCCAGGCGGTGAGTGCGACGAACCCGCCGAAGGTGCTGAAGTAGATCGCCACGAGCGCCCACGTCTGCCAGGTTCCCGCCGAGATCCGCAGCGTATCCATCGTGGTCCCTGCCGGGAACAGCTCCTGCCCGAGGGCGCGCGCGTGGACGCGCGCCTCGTCGGGCTTCTCACCCGCCGCCATCAACTGGAACAGCCACGCGTTGCGGCCGAGCAGCGCGTAGGCGACCAGGCCGAGCGCGAGAAACACCAGCCACGCCAGGTACGAGCCCGCCAGGCCGAGCGAGACGAACGCCATGGGCATGAGCAGCGAGAACAGGCCGGGCGCGAGGTTGCCGAAGCCCGCGTAGACCGCGAGCGCGCGTCCCTGTCCGCGCTGTGGAAACCAGTACGCCACCTGGCTGATGCCGACAGAGAAGGTCGCGATGCCGCATCCGCACAACAGGCCGAGCACGAGCAGCAGGGGATAGAGCTCGGGACTGAGCCTGTCCGGATAGCGGGTCGCGACGATGGCCGCGACGCCAATCATGCCGGCGAGCGACAACCCGAGCAGCACGAGAAACGGCTTGCGCCCGCCGGTCGTGTCGACCCACGCGGAAAACGGGATGCGCAGCAGCGAGCCGGACAACGCGGGCATGGCCACCAGGAACCCCACGGCCATCGCGCTGAGATGCATGGACTGCTGGAAGCGCACCGCCGTGGGGCCGAAGAGCGCGACTGCGGCGAACCCGACGAAGAACCCGATCGTCGCGCCGGTCAGCCCCGCGCGAGGTGTGCCCTTGACGACGGGAGAGGGTGCTGTCACGTCAGGCTCCTACGTGGTGTCCGGCCTGCCGCGCCGTCTCGTCCGCCGGAGCCTGCCGCGCCGTAGCGCGAACGCGCGAAGGCGGGGGCCAGCGGACGACTTGCGGCCGGCGCCACAAATACGGGTTGGGAACCGCCAGCACGTGCACGAGACGGCTGAACGGGAAGATGGCGACGAGCAGGTACGCCAGAACGACGTGCGCCTTTGCGAGCAGCGGCAGCGTCGCGGCGGCCGTCGTGTCGGGGTTCAGCCGCACCAGCGACCAGAGATAAGGCGCCACGGCGGCGGCAAACCAGGAAGATCCCCAGGTGTGCCGGAGGGCAACCGCGACGCCGAGCGCAATCTGCGCGACGAGCAATGCGTACACGCACCAGTCCCACGCGCTGGTGACACGCTGCAGCCTGGCGTCGGCGCCGCGGCGGAAGCCAACCACGAGAAAACCAAGAAGCGCTGCGATCCCGCACGCCAGAAGGGCCACTTCGGCCGCGTAGAGCCGGACCGGCCGTGCATTCCACCTGAGAACCAGCGAGGGGAACAGGAACCAGGCCACATGGGCGGCAAGCACGGCGAGGATGCCGAGATGGAAGGGCATGATGCCCCAGAAGTGACGCCGGTTCTCGAAGAACTGCGACGAGAGGCTCGTGACCGAAAAACTGTGCCTGCGGTAGCGCTCGATGGTCCCCACCACGCACACGACGATGGCGGCGTACGGCAGCACCACGAGCAGAAGCAGATCGAGAGGAAACGGCATGTCAGCCTCCGGCGGCGTCGGTCGCGAGGACGCCGGTAATCAGGTGCGCGTACGGATTCGCGCGCACGGCCAGCGCGGCGTGCAGCTTCCCGAGCGCGGGCGCGATGATTCCACGAAGCTCCGCACGCCGCGAGTCCTCCAGCCGATCGAGCAGCACCAGCACCGTGGGGAGATGATCCGGCAGCTCGTTCCTCTCGGCGATTCCGAGTTCGCAGAGCTCGGCCCGCAGCCGCGCGAGCAACGCGCCGCGCTCGTACGTCTCCCCGAACAGGTGCCACCCGAGATCGAGCGTGCACGAGGGATCGAGATCGAAGGCGTCCACGTACAGCTCCTGCAGCCGCTTGATGGACAGTCCCTCGATCCCGCGCGCGAACCGTGAAACAGGCGATTCGGTCCCGGGAGCGCCGGCGTCGCGGCACTCCTTCAGGACCGAGAAGAACGTCGCGTCCGGGTACTGGAGGAGCGCCGACAGGCGCCCGGCAGGAAGGACGCCCGTCACAGTCCTCTCCGCGGGGGCGCCATGAACCCGAAGCCGCCTCCTTTTTGATCCAGCGGGTCGCGCGCGAGCTCCGCGGCCTCCTCGCGGTGCGCGGGCGGCACGACGAATCGTTCCTCGAAGGTGCAGAGCGCCGTCAGGCGGTAGATGGCTTCCGCTTCTTCGCTCGAGCTGTCCGCCTCTGTCAGGACGCATTCCGCGACCGCGTCGTCCACGTCTCCAACGACCCGCGCCCGGCGGTACCAGCGCACCGCCTTCTGCTTCGCCAACGCGTACCTGACGGGCCGGTCATCCCCCGCGCCGAAGAGCCTCGCCAGGTACTTCACCGGCACCCTGGCCTGATCGATAGCTGAGAACAGTCCCGACGGCGTCTGATCGACGAGACCGTCGTGCGAGGTTGACAGCACGGGCAGCATGGGCGGGACGTAGAACACCATCGGGAGCGTTCGAAATTCAGCATGGAGGGGCAGCGCCATGCGCCACTCCTTGACGAAGCGGTACACCGGCGAACGCCGGGCAGCGTCGATCGTCGAGTCCGCGACGCCATTCCTCGAGGCGGCCTCTGCGACCGCCGGATCGGAAGGATCGAGAATCAGCGACCGGTGCGCCTCGGCGAGGCCACCGTCCGGCGCACGCGCGGCCGCTTCGATGCGCGCGGCATCGTAAAGGAGGACACCGGTGTAGCGAATCCTCCCGACGCAGGCGTGGAAGCACGCCGGCGCCTGCCCGTTTTCCACCCGCGGGAAGCAGTAGATGCACTTCTCCGACTTGCCGCTGTGCCAGTTGTAGAACGCCTTCTTGTACGGGCATGCGGCGACGCACGCGCGCCAGGCGCGGCAGCGCTGCTGGTCGATGAGGACGATGCCGTCTTCGCCGCGTTTGTACAGAGCGCCGGAGGGGCATGCGGCGACGCACGCGGGGTTCAGGCAGTGGTTGCAGTTGCGCGGCAGGTAGAAGAACACCATTCGCTCGATGGCGAACAGCTCGGCGCGCTCGCGCGCGGTGAGCGCCGCGAGATTGGGATCCTGCCCGGCGTACACCGGCGAGCCGCCCAGGTCGTCGTCCCAGTTCGGCCCGGACTCGACGTCGATCGGCTTCCCGGTGATCCTCGAGACCGGCCGCGCGACGGGCTGATCGGGGCCGCGTTTCGCGGTGAACAGGTGCGCGTAGTCGTACGTCCACGGCTCGTAGTACTCGTCGAGCGTGGGCATGTGCGGGTGGTGGAAGATGTTGGTCAGGATCCTCCTCCGGCTCGTCGATTTGAGCCGGAGACGGCCGTTGCCGCCCTCCCATCCGCCGCGGTAGCGCTGCTGGTCCTCCCACAACGTCGGAAAGCCGGTGCCCGGCTTCGTCTCGACGTTGTTCCACCACATGTACTCGGCCCCCGTGCGATCGGTCCACAGGTTCTTGCACGCGACCGAACAGGTATGGCATCCGAGACACTTGTCCAGGTGGAACACCGACGCGAGCTGCGATCGCACATCCATGACGCTCACCACTCGACTTTCGTCAGCTTGCGGACCAGCACGTGCGTGTCGCGGTTGCAGCCGACCGGTCCCCAGTAGTTGAAGTGGTACGTGAACTGGCCGTAGCCGCCAATCATCAGGTTCGGCTTGAGCCGAGTGCGCGTCAGACTGTTGTGGCCGCCGGCGCGGCGATTGCCGCGCAGCGGAGACCGGGGCACGCCGAGCGTCCGCTCCGGCGAGTGATACTGAAAGCAGATGCCGCGCGGGATGCGGGCGCTCACGACCGCGCGCGTGACCGCGACGCCGTGGTCGTTGTAGATCTCGACCCAGTCGTTGTCGGCGACGCCCAGGTCCGACGCGTCGCGATCGTTCATCCACAGCGGCTCCGCGCCCCTCGACAGCGTCGTCATGGGGCCCGTGTCGCCGTAGGTCGAGTGGATGTGCCACTTGCCGTGCGGCGTCAGGAAATTGAGCTGGAGCGACGGACGCGCGGAATCCGTGAAGCGCAGATCCGCGTGCTCGACGGGCAGCGGTTTCGGCTTGTAGGTCGGCACGTGCTCGCCGAACTGCAGGTATCCGGGATGATCGAGGTAGAAGTGCTGCCGGCCGGTGAGCGTCCGCCAGGGGACCAGGCACTCGACGTTGTACGTGAACGGCGAGTACGGCCGGCCGTCGTTCAGCAGCCCCGACCACATCGGACTGTTGCCAATCCGGCGCGGGCGCGCCTGGATGTCCTTGTAGGTGAACCGGGCGCCGCGATTCGCGGCGGCGAGCTGCGCCAGCGGCAACCCCGTCTTCTTCTCCATGTTGCGGTACGACCGCCAGGCGAGCTCGCCGTTGCTCACGGTCGCGAACCTTAGGATCACGTCGCAGACGTGCTCGTCGTCTCGAAGCGAGGGATAGGCCTGTCCGTCACGCGTGACCGAGGGCAGCGACTCCAACGCGTCGTCGTACACGTCGTCGATCGCGTAGTGCGTGCCGTGGGCGCCGAGGCCGTTGGCGCGCGCGAGCGGGCCGAACGCAATGAACTGGTCGTATACATGCCGGTAATCTCGCGTGACGACCTTGAGCGAGGGCATGGTCTTGCCGGGGATTGGCTCGGCGGTGCCGGCGTGCCAATCGACAATCGCCGGCTGCGCGATTTCAGCCGGCGAGTCGTGCGCGAGCGGCGCGGCCACGAGATCGCGTACCGGGACGGGGAAATGGGGCGCCGCCATTTCTGAGAACCGCTGTGCGAGCGCCTTGAAGATCTGCCAGTCGCTCTTCGACTCCCAGCACGGCGCCACGGCGGCCGACAGCGGGTGCACGAACGTGTGCATGTCGGTCGAGTTCAGATCGGCCTTCTCGTACCACGTCGCCGCCGGCAGCACGACGTCGGCATACAGGGCGGACGTGTCCATTCGGAAGTTGAGATCGACGACGAGATCCAGCTTGCCTTCCGGCGCGGGCTCTCTCCATTCGACCTCTGACACGGCGCCACACGCGGTTTCCCCGGCTACCGCGGTGCTGTCGGTCCCGAGGTAGTGCTTCAGGAAGTACTCCTGGCCTTTGGCGCTCGCCATCAGCGCGTTGCCGCGCCAGATGAACCAGACGCGCGGCCAGTTCTCCGGCGCGTCGGGATCTTCGACCGCGAAGCGCAGGGTGCGGTCCTTCAACGCGCCGACGACGTGCGCGGCGATCTGGTCCGGACCGGTCGAACCGGCCGCCTCGGCGGCCTTCACGATCTCGAGCGGGTTTCGGTCGAACTGCGGGAAGAAGGGCAGCCACCCGTTGCGCACCGCGCGCACCTGCACATCCATCGTGTGGCCGGAGGCGAGCGAACCCGGCGGCTGGTTGCCTGGGACGGTGTGGTAATCGGTGAACGATCGCTCGTAGCGCCATTGATCGCTGTGCACGTAGTGCCAGCTCGGCGAGTTCTGGAGGCGCGGCGACGCGATCCAGTCGCGGCCGAATGCAATGGCGGACCAGGATTCCATCGGCGAGAGCTTCTCCTGTCCGACGTAGTGACCGAGGCCGCCGCCGTTCACGCCGACGGCGCCGCTGAACATCAACGCATGGATGGCGGCGCGATACATCAGGTTCGCGTGATACCAGTGATTCACGCCGGCGCCGATGATGATCAGGCACTTTCCATTCGTGCGTTCCGCCGTCAGGCCCCATTCACGCGCGAACCGGAGCAGCGTGTCGCGGCCGACGCCCGTGTACTGCTCGGCCCACGCCGGCGTGTAGGGCTGCTCCGCGTCGTCCACATCGGCGGGATAGTCGCCCGGCAGGCCGCGCGAGACGCCGTATTGCGCCATCAGGAGATCGTAGACGGTCGCGACCGTGCACACGGTGCCGTCCGCGAGCGGAACGCGGCGCGCGGGCACCCCCCGGGTCCGGACCGTCGCGGCGCCGAAGTCGTCGAGACGGACCGGCACCGTCCGGTCGTGCCGGTCGAGAAAACTCAGGAGCGGGTCGATGGGCGCGCCGTCGGCGAAGTCCTCGAGGCGCAGGTTCCACTTGCCGTCGGAGGTGCCCCATCGCGCGCCCACGCTGCCGAGCGGCAGCCGTGGCCGGTCGGCGCCGCGGTCCCACATGAGGAACTGCCAGTCGCCGTTCTCGACGCGTGCGTAAGCCGCGAGGCGCCGCGCGCGCAGCAGTTGGCCGGCGTGCCAGCCCTCGGCGTCCTCGGTCAGTTCCACGAGGAACGGGGCGTCCGTGTACTTCGCGGCGTAGTCGAGGAAATAGGGGACGCGCCGCTCGTGGTGGAACTCCTTCAGCAGGACATGATTGACCGCCATCCACCACGCGCCGTCCTGACCGGCGTTGACCGGCACGAACTCGTCGGCGAACTTGGCGACCTGGCTCACATCGGGCGAGAACACCCAGAGCCTGGACCCGTTGTGCCGCGCCTCGGCGGCGAAGTGACAGTCGGGCGTGCGCGTCATGCTCACGTTCGATCCGACGGTCGCGATCAGTGCCGCGTTGTACCAGTCAGCCGATTCATGCACGTCGGTCTGCTCTCCCCAGGTCTCGGGGGAGGCATTGGGCAGATCGCAGTACCAGTCGTAGAACGACATCGACACGCCGCCGATGAGCTGCAGGAACCGCGCGCCGGCGGCGTAGCTGATCATCGACATCGCGGGAATGGGGGAGAAGCCGGCGACCCGATCGGGCCCGTGCGCCTGGATCGTGTGAATGGTGGCCGCCGCGACGAGGTCCAGGACCGTGTTCCAGTCGGCGCGGCGGAATCCCCCCTTGCCACGGGCGTGCTGCCAGGAGGACCGTGCCTCGGGATTCTCCACGAGGGATCGCCAGGCCTCGACCGGATCCGGATGCGCCGCCCGCGCGCTCTCCCACAGGTCGAGCAATTCGCCGCGCACGTACGGGTGCTTCACGCGAAGCGGGCTGTAGAGATACCAGGAGAACGAGATGCCGCGCTGGCACCCTCGCGGCTCGTACGGCGGCACACCGGGGGCGAGCGCCGGGTAATCGAGCCCTTGCATTTCCCAGGTGACGATCCCGTTCTTGACGAAAATCTGCCAGGTGCAGCCGCCGGTGCAGTTGACGCCGTGCGTGCTGCGGACGACGGCGTCGTGCTGCCAGCGATTCCGGTAGAACTCCTCCCAGTCGCGCAGTCCGGAGCCCGTCTCGTCTTTGATCCACGGGACGTCCTTCGACTTCATCGCGATCCTCCGGACATGGACACGAGTGGCCGCCGCACGGCGCGGAACCTGTCGCGCCAGATAATCCCGATCGCGAGAAAGCCTGCGACGGTGGCCGCAAGCGCGAGACCGGCAAACGCCGCCGCGCGTGGGAGACCGGACTGCGGCGCCGCCGTCGCTTCCGCATCGAGGAAAGCCGCGAGCGCCCTCACTTCGTCAGCCGCCAGTGGCGCGCGCCGGTACACCGAGCGCATCACCGGGGTCGGCGGTGACGCGAGCCACGCGGACAGCCCGTTGGCTCCATTCAGCCGCGTGGTGACCCCGGCGAGCGCCGGGCCAAAGGAGCCCGCGCCCAGGAGGTCTGCCGCGCCGGCGGCATGGCAGGACAAGCACGAGGGACCGTGACCCGCCAGCCGAAGATCGCCTCGATACAGCGCCCGGCCGCGCGCGATGTCCTCCGGCGTGAAGGTCGGAGGCGGCCCCGCGGCGGCGGGCGCCGCGTCAGCGCCGGAGCGCGATGCGATGTAGTCGAGGATCGCGAGAATCGACGCACGGTCCAGCCCCTCGGGAGCCGGCATCAGGGCGCCGTCGTACATCCGGAGCAGCTCGGCGGCGCGCGGATCGCCGCTCCGGGTGACCGCTTCGGGATTGAGAATGAACTTGAGGAGCCATTCGCGATCGCGCTGCGCCGTCACCCCTTTGAGGTCCGGCGCGCCGTTCGCACCGCCGCCGATGGTGTGGCAGGCGGCGCAATGCTGATCGAACAGGGCGCGGCCATCCTGGCCGGATGTCGGGGCCGCGGGGAGGAGCAGCATCGCCACGGCCACGAGGTACGGAGTCGGACGCTTCATGGGCGGCACTCCGAGATGACGGAGTCGACGGCTTTCCGGTAAACCGGGACGGGACGTGCAACAGGTGATCCGGATTGATGAGGATTAGAGATGCCGAGTGGTGGGGTGGGAGCGGCGTCGTCGGTCCCGATGACGCCGGATTTCCGTCAGCCTTCTCCATTCTACGTTGCGATCCATGTAGTCCCGCACGGCTACTTCTGAACGATCAGCGAGATCGGCTTCACAGCCACATCCCCGACTTTGAGCTCGACGGCTCGATCCCGCAGTTCGGCGAGAAACTCCGGGTCCGTGGCCTGGGTGGCGGCAACTCCGTCGAGCGCGATGATGAGGTAAAGGCCCGGACGAATGGCATCCAATTCGAACGTGCCCGATCGATCGGAGCGCGCGACACGGGTGGCGCCGATCGCCTCGGACCACTTCGACGGATCGGCCGGATACAGGATCACGGTGGCCTCGAGCGGCTGGCCTCTACGCAAGCAGAATCACTCAAATTCGCTTGACTGAAGTACCGCGGTCCCTGAATCTAGGACCCGTATGCACGTGTCTTTACGCACACGGGAAGGCGGAGCAGGACACCCTCAACGGGACGAAGGGTAGACGCTCGTGCTGAACAAGATCACCGATGTGTTCGTGATCGCCGCCTGCATTGTCGCCATCGGAGTGGGCGTCGGAAGGCTGCGAGAGCGCAGTGCATCAAGGCCACAGGCCGGGTACCAGGCTGGCGATGTGCTGGCCGATGAAGATGCCGGCTTGCCCGCGAGTTGTTTCGAGCAACGCCAGCGAACCCTGGTTCTGTACGTGAGCAGCCATTGCCGTTTCTGCACGGCAAGCATGAAGTTCTATCGCGAGCTGGCGGCGGCGGCATCCCGGCGTCAGAGCGGGCAGGTGCGGCTGGTCGCGGTTGGCCGCGAGGATTTGTCCACGCTGACGAAGTGATGTCCTGCCCGACGTTCTCCACGAAGACTGGGTGGTCACGAAGTACACGCTCAACGACCCGACGGCAGCGAGCCGATTCCGCGAGCACTGACGATGCGCGTCACGCGGGCCGGTGTTTCTGACGCGTCCCCAGCGAACCTGGAAAGAGCCGGGCATGCGTGCCGCGCAGTGCTCCGCGACCCGGGATGCGGCATGACACGGCGGAGCTTTCTCGGGACTCTCGCGCTCACGTCGGTCGCGCCACGCTGGTCCGCACAGGTGAGGGGACGGCGTGTCAACATCGGCAGCCTCATCGGGCGCATCACGAACGTCAAGCTGTACGGAGCCGAGCGCCCCTGGGCGGGCGCCAATCGCGTCGCCTATTCCGATGCGGACGTCGAGGCCCGGGGTTACGTCATGCGGCTCATGACCGCCGCTGGTGTTCAGCCGCGCATTGATGCGGCTGGCAATATCTTCGGCCGGAGGCCCGGTAGCGATCCGTCGCTCGCACCGATCCTGTTCGGATCCCACATCGATTCGGTTCCCAACGGCGGCGCGTTCGACGGAACCCTGGGCGCTCTGGCGGCCCTCGGCGTCATCGAAGACTGTGACTTCGAGGGGATTGGTACCCGACATCCACTCGAGATGGTGATCTGGGCGCACAGCGAGCACGTGGCCTTCAACCGCGGGCTCGCGGGCAGCCGCATCGCCGCCGGAGACGTCGCGCCGTCGGATTTCGACGAGGTGTGGAACGGCATGCGCCGCGCAGATGCTATACGAAAAATCGGCGGCGATCCCGATCGCATCACGGAGGCGTCGATACGACCCGGATCCGTGCATTGCTATCTGGAACTGCACGTTGAGCAAGGGCCGGTCCTCGAGCGACTGGATGTACCGATTGGAGTCGTGGAGGGCATTGTCGGCGTCGATCGTCATCACGTGAGCATCGCGGGCGTCTCCCGGCCGGCCGGGTCGACGCCGATGGATGAGCGGCGCGATGCGTTGGTGGCCGCATCGCATTTGACGATCGCGGTGCGCGACGCCGTCGTTCGCGCTGCCGCCGCCGTAACGGGAACGGTCGATCGCCTCGATATGGAACCCAACGCGCCGGGCATGGTTCCCGGGACCGTTCGACTCACGATCGACCTGCGCGGCATGTCCGACGCACCGCTGCGCGCGATTGCCGCCGACATCGCCGGGCGCGCTGCCGCCATTGCGACTGGGACGGGAACGTCGATAACCATTGCCGAGCCGAGCCGCAGCGCGCCGGTTGCGACAACCGACGCCCTGCGCGAAGCGATCGAACGGGCGGCGGCTTCGCTGCGGCTCAAGACGGCACCTCTCGCCAGCGGCCTGCCCCACGACGCCCAGAGGATCGCCCGGCTTGCGCCGATGGGGATGATCTTCGTGCCGAGCGCAGGCGGTGTGACACATGCACCTGACGAACAAACGTCGCCTATGCTCTGTAGCTACGGGGCGGATGTCCTCCTGCGGACGGTGCTCGACGTGGACCGGTCCCTACCCGACAGGCTGGGCGGACCGGCCGGTGCGGAGGCCTGACTTGGAATGGCACAAAGGAGCTCGAGTCGTTGAGTACTACCAGGCCTGTAGTGACAACATGATCGGAACCCAAGTTTACTGTTGGATCACCTGCGGCGGCCTGATCGGCACAAACGGCGGGTACGCGGAGGTAGGCGCTATTCGTGCGCGGGATGTGTCTGATCTCGTCGCCGAGGTTGTGGAGGAGTGCCGGGAGGAAGTGTCGCGTCTCTTTCGCGCGTTCTTCCGCGGCGGCGGTCTTCTCCCCGGCCTGGGGCTTTGCCTGAGGTTGTGGGTCAGCCTGCGCGAGCGCCTGCGACGATGGCAGCCAGAGCGCAAAGGCGAGCACGGCGATCGGAATCAGCCTGTGAGACGGGGTCCACCTGAGCATTTGCACCCTCCGCGGGCTGAAAGGGAGAGCAAGACACCCGCCCGCCTGGCCGACTCAGCCCTAACGGATTCCGTTGAGGTTGGAACCTTTGACGTCTTTTATGATGAAGACTACTTCGCCGGGGCGGATAAGACCCAGGTCCTGGCGGGCGATGGCTTCGATGGCGGACGGGTCCTCGTTCAGCCGGCGGACTTCTTCGCGCAGGCGCGCGTTGTCGCGCCGCAGCGCATCGACCGATCCGGCGATGTCGCGGTACTGCCGCCGCGCGCGAAGCGTCTCGAGAAAGCCCTTGTCGCCCACGAGCGCGTCGGCCATCAACACGACCGCGGCGAAGACCAGTATCGCGTTGAGGATCCGCCGGCGCCGGTCGGGCCGAGCGGGCGCAAGACGGCTGCGGCGCATGGGCTGCACGGCGCCTTCGCGCCTGGAAATGGGCCTGGAGTCGAGAACTTGTGGCATCGGGCGGTCTTGGACGTGATTAACGTACAATAGTTTCGCTCCCGCGCACCCGCGAAAATAGGGTCCCACGGCAGAAAATCTTTCCCGTTCGCGCGTGAACGGGTTGGTGGAACCGATGAACCACGAGTACGCGATCGTCCTGACGACGCTCCCCGCCGATGCCGACGCGCAGTCGTTTGCGCGGACGCTGGTCGACGAGCGGCTCGCGGCGTGCGTCAACCTGCTTCCGGCGATGGAGTCGGTTTACCGGTGGGGTGGAAAGATCGAGCAGGAGGCGGAGCGCCAGATCGTGATCAAGACCTCACGCGATCGCGTCGTCGCGCTCTGGGAACGGGTGAGAGATCTCCACCCGTACGACGTCCCCGAGTTCATCGTCCTTGCCATCGTGGACGGAAACGACGCCTACCTCAGGTGGATCGCCGAGGCCACAACCTGAGAGTGGGTCAGCCGAACCGCGGCAATTCCCGTGCTATTCCGCGTTACGCGAGCGCCTGCGTGAGATCGTCGATCAGGTCGGCCGGATCCTCGATGCCGACGGAGATGCGGACGAGGCTCTCCGTGAGGCCAATCGCGGCGCGGCGCTCCGGCGGTACCGAGGCGTGCGTCATCGACGCCGGGTGACAAATCAGCGTCTCGACCCCGCCGAGGCTCTCGGCCAGCGACATCAGCCGGACGCGGTTGCAGACCTGCCGCGCGGCCTCGAACGTGCCCACATCGAACGAGAGCATCCCGCCGAACCCGCGCATCTGCCGCTTTGCGAGCTCGTGCTGCGGATGGGCCGGCAGCCCCGGGTAGACCACTGACTTCACCTTCGGGTGCGAGGCGAGGAACTCGGCGACCGCCTGTCCGTTGATGTTGTGCTGCGCCATGCGGACGGCCAGTGTCTTCGTGCCGCGCAGCACGAGCCACGAATCGAAGGGGCTCAGGATGGCGCCGGCCGCGTTCTGCACGAACTTCAGCCACTCGATGTCGTCGTCGCGCACGGCGACGACGATGCCGCCCACGCTGTCGCTGTGACCGTTCAGGTACTTCGTCGTGCTGTGCATGACCATGTCGGCGCCGAATTCAATCGGGCGCTGCACGCACGGGCTGGCGAAGGTGTTGTCGACGACGAGGCGGATCCCGTGCCCGTGGGCGATCTCCGCCACGCGCGCGATGTCGGTCAGCCGCAGCACGGGGTTGGTCGGTGTTTCGACGAAGAGCATCCTCGTCTCGGGGCGCATGGCGCGCTCGACCAGCTCCGGCTGCGACGTGTCGACGTAGCTGAAGGCCAGCTGGTAGCGCGACAGCACCTTGTCGAACAGCCGGAACGTGCCGCCGTACGTGTTGTCGGTGACGATGACGTGGTCGCCCGACTTCAGGCTGCTGGTGATGGCGCCGATGGCCGCCATGCCGGAGGCAAAGGCGGAGGCCGCCTTGCCCCCTTCGATTGCCGCGATGTTGCGCTCGAGCGTCGCGCGCGTCGGGTTCTGCGTCCGCGCGTACTCGTAGCCCTTGTGCTTGCCCAGCTCTTCCTGCACGTAGGTGGACGTCTGGAAGATCGGCGTGATGATGGCGCCCGTCGAGGGGTCCGGCTCCTGGCCGGCATGAATACAGATGGTGGAAAAGCGAGCATGCGCTGGAAGTTTCACGCGCAAGACTTTACCACCTGATGCGTGGGGCGCCGGATCACTGTTATCATTCAGTCGTTTACGCCGATGGGCACCCCACGAGTCCCCGAGAGGGCCGAAGCGTCGCGCCGTCGCACGGGGGCGCCCGCGCTTCCGCCCGCCGCCGGGTCGCCGCCCGCCGCCCGCGCGCTGCTTCTGGGCTCGTGGCCCGGGCGGCTCTTCCTTGTCGCCGCCGCGGTCAAGCTCCTCATCGCCGCGATCCGGCTCGTCGGTGAGCTGCCGCGCGCCATACAGATGGTCAGCAGCGCGGCGACGATCGTCCTCGTCCTCTCCGTCGGGTATTTCGTCTACCGGCTGTTCGTGCTGGCCAAGCGGCGGCTGCTGTGGCGCGTCCGCCGCAAGCTGATCCTCTCCTACATCTTCATCGGCGTGGTTCCGGCGCTGCTCATCGCCGCGTTCTTCCTGGTGGGCGCGTTCACGGTCTCGCTGACTGTCAGCGCCTACCTGTTCAAGGACGGGTACGACAAGGTCGTTGACGATGTGAAGCAAGTCGCGCAGTCGGCCGCGACGGACATCGGCCGGGAGCCGATGAAGGCCCAGGACAACCTCGATCGCGCCCAACTGACGGGGCAGCAACAGTATCGCGGACTGTCGATCGTGTTCATCCCGGCGCCGAAATCCGAGGCCCACGCCGCGCGCACGGGCCGCTGGGAGCATGTGACACCGCCCGGCACCGCGCCGGGCTGGATTCCGGCCGAGGGATTCTGGGGCGCGATCCCGTTGCCCATGCCGGATCGTCCCGGCGAAGTGGAGCTGGTCGTGCGCGCGGCGATCCCGGCACGCGTGGGGCGTGGCGGCCGCATGGGTCTCGTGATCGCCGACGTCCCGCTCGCGCGTGAAGTCCTCGACGGCCTGCACGAGAGGACCGGCGTGAAAGTCGGGACGGTCTCGGTCAGCAACGAGCCCGACTCGATCCTCGCGGCGAGTCAGCGGGCGAGCAGCAGCAACTTCACGCTGTTCGGCAACAGCCTCGCGTTTCTCGACTGCCAGGACTGGGCGAATGGCAAAGTGTCGCGGGCGTCGGTCGGATTGACCTATCGCCTGGGAGAGGTCTACGACCGGCTGTCCAAGGCGCAGTCGGTGCAGGTGACGGGCAAGCGGACGCTCGGCGAGGTGTTTCTCGGGGCGCTCATCTTCGTCGCCGTGCTGTTCCTGATCATCGAGATTGCCGCGCTGGTGATGGGCCTCACGCTGGCGCGCTCGATCACGAGCGCGATCCACGAGCTGTTCACGGGCACCGAGCGCGTGCGGCTCGGGGATTTCACGCACCGCATCAGCGTGCACACCAGGGACCAGCTCGGCGAGCTGGCGTCCTCGTTCAACGAAATGACCGGGAGCATCGAGGGCCTGCTCCAGACCGCGGCCGACAAGAAGCGGATGGAGGAGGAACTTCGTATCGCGCGGCAGATCCAGATGTCGCTGCTCCCGCGCGGTCCGCTCGACGCCCCGGGCCTCGGGATCACGGCGCTCTGCGTGCCCGCGCGTGAAGTGGGCGGGGATTACTACGACTTCTTCCCGCTGCCTGGCGAGCGCCTCGGTGTGCTCATCGCCGACGTGGCGGGCAAGGGGACGTCGGCGGCGCTGTACATGGCCGAGCTGAAGGGGGTGGTTCTCGCGCTGAGCCAGCGCTATGACTCCCCGCGCGAGCTGCTCATCGAAGTGAACCACATCATCTCGGAGAACCTCGACAGCCGCAGCTTCATCACCGTCACCTACGCGGTCATCGATCGCAACCGCGGCACCATGGCGTACTGCCGCGCCGGGCACACGCCGATCATCCACCTGACCGAACCCGGCTCCGGCGCGGCGAGGGCGCGGGTCCTCACGCCGAGCGGAATGGTGCTCGGGCTGCGCATCGACGGGGCGGAGGAGAAGTTCGCCGCGCTGCTCGAGGAGGATCGCATCGACCTTCGCGTCGGCGACGTCATCGTGCTCTATACCGACGGCATCACCGAGGCCATGAACGAGGACAGCGACCTGTTCGGCGAGGCGCGTCTCAGCCGCATCGTCGAGGAACACGGCCATCTCGATTCGGGCGAGCTCCGCGAGCGGATCCTGCGCGAGATCGAGGCCTTCGTCGGCACCGCCGATCAGCACGACGACATGACGATGATCCTGCTGAAGGTCGAGCACGTGGCGGCCATGGCGGAAGCGGTGGCGGTGTGAACGCATGCTGGTCATGATGACGGCGATCCTGATGTCCTTCGCCTCCGCCGCCCAGAGCCCCTGCACGCCCGACGTGGTGATCGTCAACGCGAAGGTGCACACCGTGGACCCGCAGAAGAGGTCGGCCGAGGCGGTTGCGATTTGCGGCGAGACCATCGCGCGCGTCGGATCGACGGCGGAGGTGAAGCGGCTCGCGGGTCCGTCGACCCGGGTGATCGACGCCGGCGGACGGCTCGTCGTGCCCGGGTTCAACGATGCGCACGTGCACCTGCTCAGCGGCGCGGACGAGCTCCTCGGCGTGGATCTAAGACCATCCACGAGCGAGCTGGACTTCGCGGCGCGGCTCGCGGCGTACGCGCGCACGCTGCCGAAGGGGCGCTGGATTGTCGGCGGCTACTGGGACCACGAGAGGTGGCCGGGGAGACGCCTTCCGACGCGGCAACTGATCGACGCGGCCACGCCGGACAACCCGGTGTTCGTGCAGCGCCTCGACGGCCACATGGGCGTCGCCAACTCGCTGGCGCTCGCCCTGGCGCGCGTCGGGCGCGACGCGGTGGCCCCCGACGGCGGCACGATCCTCCGTGACGCCGGCGGCGAGCCGACGGGTCTGCTCAAGGACAACGCCATGGGCCTCGTGCTGCGGGCGGTTCCGGCCGATTCGCTCGAGGACACGATGGCCAAGGCGAAGGCGGCACTGAAGCACGCCGCCGAGGTCGGCGTGACCACCATCCAGGACCTCACGGCCAGCCAGACCGAGCTGCGGGCGTATCAGGCGCTTCGCGCGCAGGGCGATCTGACCTCGCGCATCTACTCGACCCAGTCCCACGGGATCGCCGGCCTGCGCGCGGCGGGCGTCATGACCGGGTTCGGCGACGACTGGCTGCGGATCGGGGGCGTCAAGTTCTTCGTCGACGGCTCGATGGGCTCGAGCACCGCCGCGTTCTTCGAGGGCTACGCCGACGACCCGAAGAATACCGGGCTGCTGCTCCAGCCGCCCGACGCGCTCGAGAAGGCGCTGTTCGACGCCGACGCCGCGGGCTTTCAGCTCGTCGTCCACGCCATCGGCGATCGCGCGAACGCCATCGTCCTCGACATCTTCGAGAAGCTGCAGCGCGAGCGGGGCGCGCGCGACCGGCGCCCGCGCGTCGAGCACGCGCAGGTCGTCCGCGCCGCCGACAAGGCGCGCTTCGCGAAGCTGGGGGCGATCGCGTCCATACAACCCAGCCACTGCATCGACGACATGCGCTGGGCGGAGCAGCGGATCGGCCCGGCGCGCGCGGCGCTCTCCTACAATTTCAGGTCCTTCGTCGACGCCGGGGCGCGTGTCGCCTTCGGGACCGACTGGTTCGTCGAGCCGCTCGATCCGATGCTCGGCCTCTACGCCGCGGTCACGCGGCAATTCCCCGACGGCACGCCGCCCGGCGGCTGGCACCCGGGGGAGCGCATCTCGATGGCGCAGGCGATCGAGTTCTACACGCTGGGATCCGCCTACGCGGAATTCGCCGAGCGGCGCAAGGGATCGATCACCGAGGGCAAGCTCGCCGATCTCGTCATCCTGTCGCGGGATCTGCTCACGATCGCGCCGCGCGAGATTCTCACCACCCATCCCGTGCTGACCATGGTCGGCGGCCGGGTCGTGTTCGAAGCCCGCTGATGTCCGAACTCGTCGTCATCTTCACGACCCCGTCGCAGAGCGAAGCGGATGTGGTCCGCGGCCTGCTCGAGACGCACGGCATCATGGCCCTGATCGCGTGCGACATGGCGCGCACGCCGTTTCCGATGTCGGTGAACGAGCTGCGCGTGGCGGTGCAGGAAGAGGACGCCGCCCGCGCCACCCGCATCATCGAGAGCCACCGCGAGCAGAGCGGCCCGGCCAACGTCGTGCCGTTCGGGTCCGAGCTCGAGCCGCTCGAGCGGCGTATCGGCTACCGCTTCAAGGACCGGGGTCTCCTCGAGCACGCGCTGACGCACCGGTCGCGCGTGCACGAGGACGCGAGCGGCGGCGTGTTCGACAACGAGTCGATGGAGTTCCTCGGCGACTCGGTGCTCGGGTTCGTCGTCGCCGACATGCTCTTCCGCGAGTTCCCGCAGCACAACGAGGGGCAGAAATCGAAGCTGAAGGCGTCGATTGTCTCCGCCACGGCGCTCGCGCGGCTCGGCGAGAAGCTGAACCTCGGAGACTTCCTGATCCTCGGCCGGGGCGAGGAGAAGACGGGCGGCCGCGGCAAGCGGGCGCTGATCGCCGACGGCTACGAGGCCCTGATCGCGGCCGTCTACCTGGACGGCGGCATCGACGCGGTGCGCGGGTTCATCGAGCGGCAGTTCGCCGACCTCCTGGAAGAGGCGAGGCGCACGGGCGTGCGCGCGGCGTTCACCGAGGACTACAAGTCCGCCCTGCAGGAGTGGCTGCAGTCACACGAGCGCGGCCTGCCGTCGTACCGGCTGGCCGGCGAGATCGGACCGGCGCACCGCCGGCGGTTCGACGTCGAGGTGCTCGTCAACGGCGAGGTGGTCGGACGCGCGGAAGGCCAGAGCAAGAAGGAAGCGGCGCAGGAGGCGGCGAAGCACGCGCTCGAGGTTCTCAGTCGATCTCAATGATGCCCCAGGTCTTCTCCCTGTCGCCGCCGGCGTCAGCGGCCCCGGCCATCGCCAGGCCCGGCGCGGCGTCGCCCTGGGGCAGCCGCTGGATGACGTAGGCCTGCACTTCGCGCGCGATGTCCTCTTCGGACGGCGGGGCCGGGCGGCCGTGCAGCCGCACCCAGAGCCGCAGCATCGGATCGATGAAGCTGTAGCGCTTCTCCCGCGATTCAATCAGATCGACGTCCTCGAGCCACGACAGGTAGTCCTTCGTGGAGCCCGGGGTGCGATTCAGCCGCAGCGCGATCTTCGTCAGCGTCAGCGGCTCCTCGTCCGCCAGAACCGAGAGGATCGCCTTCAGCGCGCCGTAGCCGCGCGCGCGATGCAGACGCAGCTCGTAACAGAAGCGGCAGGCGTTGGCCAACGCGCCGCCCGGCGCGAGCAGCGCACTCAGCGCGCTGACCGGATCCGCCGCGTCGCGCTCGGCCAGCGCCGCCGCGGTTTCGGCGATCAGCCGCGCGTACGCCGGACGGCCGTCCGACAGCGCGCGCACGAGACGCGCGAGGTCGTCGCGCGCCCGATCGTCGAGGTCCTCGAGCGAGCCGGACACCGTGCGCGAGACCGGGGCGCCGGGCAGCGTCGCCCGGATTTCCGCGGCGGTCAGCGGCGACACGCGGATGATCTCGAACAGCGCCGGCGCGTCGCGCAGCAGCCGCTCGGCGCGCGCCGCGTACCGCGTCGTCAGCACGAATCGGTTGCCGCTCGACCCGAGCGCGCCGATGAGGTCGCGCAGCACCGTCCGGAGTCCCGGAAAGCTCTCGAAGGTCCGCAGCTCCAGGAACTCGTCGAGCAGGAAGGTGACCGGCGCGTGGCCCGAGACGCGCGCCGTGTCCAGGAAGGCGAGCGACGCGTCGAACGACTCGCGCGTGCCCGGCTCGGCACCCTGCGTGCGGCCGTACGGGTGCGCGGAGAACGGCGACGCCTCGACGAGGCTCTTCAGAAAGCGCTCCGGGGTCGTCGCGATCGCCTCGACGTTGACGTACTGCGCCGAGGTCCGTCCGATCAGATCGCGCAGCCGCAGCAGCAGCGACGTCCGTCCGGTCCCGCAGCCGCCCAGGACGACCGGAATCCGCGTGCCGCCGCCCGCGGCGCCGTCCAGGGCCGCGAGGACGCGGCGCTCGAGCACGGGACGCTCCGGGATCATCATGAACGCGTCCCTCCGGGGATCGACGGCGTGTCGATGCCATGACGCCGCGCGGCGGCGATCGCCTCGGGGTAGCCCGCGTCGGCGTGGCGGACGACGCCGAGACCGGGGTCGCAGGTGAGGACGCGCTGCAGCTTTTCGTCCGCCTCGCGGGTCCCGTCCGCGACAATCACCATTCCCGCGTGCAGCGAGTAGCCGATGCCGACCCCGCCGCCGTGGTGGACCGATACCCACGTCGCGCCCGAGGACGTGTTGAGCAGCGCGTTCAGGACCGGCCAGTCCGCGATGGCGTCGCTGCCGTCGCGCATCCTCTCGGTCTCGCGGTTGGGCGAGGCCACGGAGCCCGCGTCGAGGTGGTCGCGGCCGATGACAATCGGCGCCGTGATGACCCCCTGGCGGACGAGATCGTTGATCGCGAGGCCGAAGCGCGCGCGTTCGCCGTACCCGAGCCAGAAGATGCGCGCGGGCAGACCCTGGAACGCGACGCGCTCGCCGGCGAGGCGGATCCACCGGCAGAGCGCCGCGTCGCCGGAGAACATGCGCAGCGCGAGGTCGTCGGTGGCCCTGATGTCGGCCGGATCGCCCGAGAGCGCCGCCCAGCGGAACGGTCCCTTGCCTTCGCAGAAGAGCGGCCGGATGTACTCGGGGACGAACCCCGGGATCTCGAACGCGTCGGCCACGCCGGCCTTCTCCGCCTGGGCGCGGATGTTGTTGCCGTAATCGAACGTGATGGCCCCCTGCCGCTTGAACGCGAGCATGGCGCGGACGTGCTCGGCCATGGCGGCCATCGACCGCGCGACGTACTCGTCCGGATGCGTGCGGCGGAGCGCTTCGGCCTCAGCGAACGGGAGGCCGTTGGGCACGTAGCCGTTCAGTGCGTCGTGCGCCGACGTCTGATCCGTCACGACGTCGGGGACGAAGCCGCGGCGGACGAGCTCCGGCAGCACGTCGGCGGCATTGCCTTCGAGCGCGACGGACCGCGCGACGCGATCGCGGCGGCAGCGATCGATGCGCGCGAGCGCCTCGGCGGTCGAATCCACCCGCTCGTCCACGTAACGCGTCGCGAGGCGGCGCTCGATGCGGTGCGAATCGACTTCCACGACGAGCGCGATGCCGCCGTTCATCGTGACGGCGAGCGGCTGCGCGCCACCCATGCCGCCCAGGCCGGCCGTGACGACGACCCGCCCGGCGAGCGAGCCGCCGAAGTGGCGGCGCGCGAGCTCCGCCAGCGTCTCGTACGTGCCCTGCAGGATGCCTTGCGTCCCGATATAGATCCAGCTCCCCGCGGTCATCTGGCCGAACATCGTGAGGCCGCGGTCCTCGAGGTCCCGGAACTTCTCCCACGTCGCCCACGCCGGGACGAGCAGGGCGTTGGCGATGAGCACGCGGGGGGCCCACGGATGCGTGCGGAACACGGCCACCGGCTTGCCGGATTGCACGACGAGGGTCTCGTCGTGCTCGAGGCGCCGCAGCGTGGCCACGATGGCGTCGAAGGCCGCCCAGCTGCGCGCGGCGCGGCCGGAGCCGCCGTAGACGACGAGGTCGTCGGGCCGCTCGGCGACGTTGGGATCGAGGTTGTTCATGAGCATGCGCAGCGCGGCTTCCTGGGGCCACCCCTTGCACGAGAGCGTCGTGCCACGGGGCGCGCTCACATGACGGCTGAGAATGCTCATAACGGATCGCTGTCCCGACGCTTCGCGGGCGAGTGCTTCAGACAACCGCACGCGGTGAAGCTATGCAATCTAAAAACGTACGCGCGCGTTGTCAAATTGAAAGTGAAAAATTTCTCACTTGACTTCAACACCGCACGCACTCTTGAGCGATCCATCCACGATCATGCGGGCGATCGCCTCGATGTCGGGCGACGGCGGGCGATCGCCGGCGAGCGCCGGCACCTCCGATCGGATCCGCGCGTGCACCCGGCCGAGCGCGCGCGACGTCTCGAGCGGCGCCAGCAGATCGATCGCCTGCGCGGCGCACAGAATCTCGACCGCGAGCACGTGCGCCGCGAGATCGACGGCGCGCGCGGCCTTCAGCGCCGCCCCCATGCTCATGCTGACGTGGTCTTCGCGGTTCGCCGAGGTCGGGATCGAATCGACGCCGGCGGGGTGCGCGAGCGTCTTCACCTCCGACGTCAGCGCCGCCGAGGTCACCTGCGCCATCATGAACCCCGACTGCAGGCCGCTGTTCGGGGTCAGGAACGCGGGGAGGCCGCTGAGCGCCGGGTTGACCAGCCGGTCGGCCCGGCGTTCGCTGATCGTGCAGAACTGCGCGACCGCGATCGCGAGCAGATCCGCCGCGATCGCCACCGGCGCGCCGTGAAAGTTGCCCCCGGACACGATCGCGTCGTCTTCGGCGAACACCATGGGGTTGTCGGTCGCCGAATTCGCCTCGATCGTGACGATCGTCCGCACGAAGCGCAGCGCGTCGCGCGCCGCGCCGTGCACCTGCGCCGCGCAGCGGAGCGAGTAGGCGTCCTGCACGCGCCCGCAGTGCTCGTGCGACTTGTTGATCCCGCTTCCGGAGAGCAGCCGCAGGATGTTCGCCGCCGAGTCCGCCTGGCCGGGGTGCGGCCGCGCCCGGTGGATGCGCGCCTCGAAGGGATGCACCGACCCGCGCAGCGCGTCGATCGACAAGGCGGCGGCGATGTCTGCCGCGGCGGCCAGCTGGCCCGCGTCCACCGCGGCGAGCGCCGCGACGGCGGCCGAGGGCTGCGTGCCGTTGATGAGCGCGATGCCTTCCTTCGCGGCGAGCGTGACCGGAGACAGGCCCGCGCGCGCCAGCGCCTCGCGTCCGGGCAGCAGCCGGGGGTCGTCGCCTACCGTGGCCGCGCCTTCTCCCACCAGCACGAGCGCGAGGTGCGCCAGCGGCGCGAGGTCGCCGCTCGCGCCAACCGAGCCGCGGCCGGGCACCCGCGGGTGGACGCGCCGGTTCAGCAGCGCGAGGAGCAGGTCGAGCGTCGAGCGGCGCAGGCCCGAGAAGCCCTTCGCGAGGACGTTGGCCCTCAGCGCCATGGACGCGCGGACCGCCCGCACCGGCAGCGGGTCGCCGATGCCGGCCGCGTGGCTGCGCAGCAGGTTGATCTGCAGCGTGCCCAGCGCCTCGTGCGGGATGCGCGTTTCGGCGAGCGCGCCAAACCCCGTGTTGATGCCGTAGACCGGCTCGTCCCCTTCGGCATGGCGGTCCACCACGGCGCGCGCGGCATCCACGCGCCGCGCCGCGTCCGGCGCAAGCCCGACTTCCGCGCCGTCGGCGATCGCGGCGAGCGCATCGAGCGTGAGTGATTCGCCGTCGAGCAGGATCATTGGGCTGGTCGGGAACTCCACACTACAAACTCCAAACTGCAAACTCACAACTCAAAACTGGAAACTTCGGAATGACAGGTAGAATAGCGCAGTATGAACATCGCCGTACTCGGAGCTCAGTGGGGTGACGAGGGCAAGGGCAAGATCGTCGATCTGCTCACGCCGCACTTTTCGATCGTCGCGCGCTACCAGGGCGGGCACAACGCCGGGCACACCGTGTACGCGAACGGGCGCAAGTTCGTGCTGCGGCTGCTGCCCTCCGGCATCCTGCACGAGGGCGTCACCTGCGTCATCGGCAACGGCGTCGTCGTGGACCCGCAGGCGCTGTTCGCCGAGATCGACGAGATTTCGGCAGCCGGGATCGTCGTGGGCGATCGGCTCGTCATCAGCGACAAGGCGCACCTGATCCTGCCGTACCACCGCGAGCTGGATCTGTTGAGCGAAGCCAGGCGCGGCGAGCGCAAGATCGGGACGACCTCGCGCGGGATCGGCCCGGCGTACGAGGACAAGATTGCGCGCCGCGGCGTGCGCGTCGGCGACCTCGCGAATCCCGGGTCGCTCCGGGATGCCGTCGAGCACAACGTCGCCGCGCGCAACCGGATCATCGGGGATTCGGTGATGGACGCGCGCGTCGTCCTGGACGACCTCGCGCGCGCGTGGCAGCGCATGCGGCCCTGGGTGGCCGACGTCTCGCTGTTCCTGGATCGCGCGCGCACGGACGGCCGCGCGATCATGTTCGAGGGGGCGCAGGGGACGCTGCTCGACATCGATCACGGGACCTATCCGTACGTCACGTCCTCCAACGCGACCATCGGCGGGGTCTGCACGGGACTGGGGGTGGGCCCGCGCGCGATCGACGGGGTGCTCGGCGCCGCGAAGGCGTACACCACGCGCGTCGGGGAAGGCCCGCTTCCGACGGAACTGACGGGAGAAATGGGCAACCGGCTGCGTGAGAGCGGACAGGAGTTCGGCGCCGTCACGGGGCGTCCACGCCGCTGCGGCTGGTACGACGCGGTGGCGGTGCGGTATGCCGTGCGCGTCAACGGCCTCGACGGCCTCGCGCTGACGAAACTCGACGTGCTCGACGGCCTGCCGGAGCTCCAGGTGTGCACCGCGTATCGCTGCCGCGGCAGCGTGCTGCACGAGATGCCGGGGGAGCTCGCGCACCTGACGGCGTGCGAACCCGTGTACGAGACGCTGCCGGGATGGACCGCGCCCACCAGGGGCGTGCGCGAGTTCAAGCGGCTGCCCGCGGAGGCACGGCGCTACGTCGCGAGGCTGGAAGAGGTGACGGGCGTGCCGGCGGCGATCATCTCCACGGGGTCGGCGCGCGAGGACACGATCGTGCGCGAGGATTCGGTGGCGGGACGCTGGTTCGCGCGCTGACTACTCGTCCTTGACCTTGCTGCAGAAGTCGTCCATCGCGGCCGCGTCCGCGTCGCTGAACTCCACGCCCGCGCGATAGCGCGGCGGCGTCGATCCCTTCGGCAGCTCGAACTTCGCCCACGCGATCGATCCCCGCAGGCGCATCACGAACTCGTCGTTGGGAATGCTCACGCGCACCTTCTGGTTCGGCCGCAGGACCGTTCCCGACACCACCTGCGCCCCGACGGCGGAGAGGTCCACCACGCTCGCCGGGTTGCCATCCACCTGGATCTCGACGCCGGTGCGCACGCGATACCGCGGCGCGCGGCGCGTGCCGTGCCAGTCGAGCCTCCGCGCTTCCGAGCTGAGCGACGAGGCCTCGGGCGCCGCGGCCGGCGCGTGCCCGTGCGGACGGGGGTGCGCGTGGCCGAGCGGCTGACTCTGGACGGCGGCGGCCCCCGACGCGGTCGCCTGCACCTGCGGGCGCGCCACCTGCCGGCTGTAGTCTCCCGAATGCGACATCACGCGCACCTCGGCGTTGCCGAGCTGCGGATCCGTCTTGATGCGATTGATGAGCGCCGCGCCACGCGGCGTGGCCGCGAAGAGCCGCTCCAGGACGATGAGCGACGGGCGGTGCTCGAGGATCGCCTGCAGCGCCTGGATGGGTTCGGTGTCCGCAAACGTCAGGAGCTCGCCTTCGGGCGCGAGGCGCTCCTGCAGCGACGGCATGAGGTTGACGGCAGCAATCACGACCGCGGGCATCGGCCGCAATATACCACGCGTCAAATTAGCTCGGCCGTGCTACCTCTATAATGGGCCCGTGGGACTTTCGCTGCGTCCCGAGCGGCTCAGGCGCTGTCGCGACATCGCGAAGCTGCCGTTCAGGTACGGCCGGGCCGACATGGTGGCGGGATCGGGGCTCGACGAGCCGCCGCGCGGGCCGCGGCGTTGAGCGAGCCGCGTCCGCCGGTGCGCGCCGTCCTTTTCGATCTCGATGACACCCTGTTCGACCATCAATACTCGACGCGCGCGGCACTCGAGGCCGTGCGCGGATGTCACGACTGTTTCCGCGCGGTGGCGTTCGACGAGCTGGACCGCACGCACGCGCGGTTCCTCGAGGAACTGCACCACGACGTCACGTTCGGGCGCATCGCGCTCGACGACGCGCGGCGCGAACGCTTCCGGCGCCTGTTCGAGGCCATGGGCGTCGCCGCGGACGCCTCACTCACCGCCATGGCCGCGGCGGCCTATCGGGAGCGCTATCAGACGGTGCGGCGGGCGATTGACGGCGCCGGCGCGCTGCTGACGCGCATCAGGTCGCGCGCGCGGGTCGGCATCGTGTCCAACAACCTGCTGGAGGAGCAGGCGGAGAAGCTGCGGCACTGCGGCCTGGATCGGTTCATCGACACGCTCGTGGTCTCCGGCGAAGCCGGCGTGTCGAAGCCGGACCCGCGCATCTTCAGGATCGCGCTGGATCGACTCGGGTGCGAGCCGGCCGAAGCCGTGATGATTGGCGATTCGTGGACGGCGGATGTCGCCGGGGCGCGCGCGGCGGGCATCCGCGCCATCTGGTTCAACCCGGCCGGCCGCGAGCGGCCGGACGCCTCGGTCCCGCGGCTCGCGTCGCTGGCGCCCCCGGACGTCCCGATGAGGATGATTTTCGATGCGGATTGGGATTGATCTCGGCGGCAGCAAGATCGAGGCGATCGGATTGGACGCGGGCGGTGTCGAGCGTTTCCGCCGCCGTGTAACCACGCCGCGGGGCGACTACGACGCGACGGTCGCGGCCATCGCGAGCCTCGTCGAGAGCGCCAGCCGCGAGGTCGGACCGGCGCCGGTCGGCATCGGCATTCCCGGCGTGGCGTCGCCGGTCACCGGCCTGATCAAGAACGCCAACTCGACGTGGCTCAACGGCCGGAACCTGGTGGAGGACCTGGCCCGGGTGCTCGGCCGCGACGTGCGCCTCGCGAACGACGCGAACTGCTTTGCGCTGTCCGAAGCCGTGGACGGCGCCGGCGCCGGCTGTCGCGTCGTGTTCGGCGTCATCATCGGCACGGGCACCGGCGGCGGGATCGTCGTCAACCGCGAGGTGCTCGTGGGCGCGAACGCGATTGGCGGCGAATGGGGTCACAACCCGATGCCCTGGCCGGAGGCGGGTGAATGGCCGGGAACGCCGTGCTACTGCGGACGGACCGGCTGCATCGAGACGTTTCTCTCAGGGCCCGGCCTGTCGCGTGACCATGCCTCGCGAACGGGGCGGCCGCTGGACGCCGCGGCCATCGCCGCGCGCGCGGCCATGGACGACCGCGATGCCGTGGAGACGATGTCGCGCTACGAGGGCCGGATGGCGCGGGCGCTCGCGTCGATCATCAACGTCGTGGATCCCGACGTCATCGTTCTCGGCGGGGGTCTGTCCAATATTGCGCGGCTGTACGACAACGTGCCGCGCTTATGGTCGCGCTACGTCTTTTCTGATGTGGTGACGACCCGCCTGCTGCCGGCCCGGCATGGCGACTCGAGCGGCGTGCGCGGCGCGGCATGGTTGTGGGATACGCACGCCTTACGCGTGAATTCGTGAATTTCTGAATTGGTGAGTCGGTGAATTGAGGGTATCCAGCTGAAGTCGTCCGGCCGGATGGCGCGAGCCACCCTCACAATTCACCAACTCACTAATTCACTAATTTACTAATTCACTAATTTCGTCAGTGTGACCTGGTGTGAAACCCCGCGGCTTCCAGATGCGTGCGCGCATCGGCAAACACCGACGCCGCGTCGGCAGGGATCTCCAGTGTCCCGCGCGTCAGTATCCTGTCGACGTTGAACATTCTGAAGCGGATGCCTTCCATGTGGAACGCGTCGATGGCGACCACGAGCGCCTTGCACTCACGCACCAGCGCGTTCCGCTCGGGCGTCTCCGGCTGAGCCTCGAGGATCGCCGCGAGCGCCACGATCTTCTCTCCCGCGGCCTTGCGATGATCGGTGGTCGTCGACATGGTCGTCAGTTGAACATAGCGGCACCCGCCTCGTTCGTCAACGGATCCGTCGCCCGGGCGCGATTCGGCTTGACGGTTCCGGGCGCGGCGGAGGATAACGAGAGGGATGAGCGACGGACGTTCCCGTATCGAGCCGCCGGACATCTCCGAAAAGGGAGGCCTGAAGGACGGGCGGCCGCAGCGATCGGACGAGCGGTTGTTCGTGCAGCTTCTGGCCTTTGGCGGCTGCCACGACCCTCGTGCCGTCGTCAATCACCTCGCGCGGGCGCCGATCGGCACCGTGGTGTACGAGGATCTGCACGATCCGCTGGGTATCGGGGTGCTGGCCTTCGCGACCGACGAGAGCGCGTTCATGGACGTGCTGCGCCCGCAACTGAAGGCCGGCCCCTTCGCGTCGATGGCGCAGAAACCGGAATACACCATGTTCGGGCGGACCTACTCGCTCGGCTATGAGCCGGACCTTCGCGAGGCACTGACCGAGTGGCCACGCCGGACCGTGCTCAACCCGGACTGGCCGTGGGCGATTTGGTACCCCCTGCGCCGAAGCGGCGCGTTCACGCAGCTTCCCGCCGACGAGCAGCGGACGATCCTCGCCGAACACGGACAGATCGGCATCGCCTTCGGCGCGGCGGACTACGCGCACGACGTGCGGCTGGCCTGCCACGGGCTGGGGCGCGAGGACAACGACTTCGTGATCGGTCTCATCGGCAAGGAGCTGTTTCCGCTGTCCGCGGTGATCCAGGCGATGCGCCGCACACAGCAGACCTCGCTCTATCTGGATCGCCTCGGCCCGTTCTTCATCGGCCGGCGCATCGCGGCCGCGCTGTAGACGAGGCGGCGGCCCGCGACGGAGCTTTCAGGAGCAGGCGGAGCAGATCCGCTCTGCCATCAGGGTTCGTGCCATCGAGCTCGGCCGCTCGGCCGCCATGGCTTGCATTCTGCAGAGGCCGTCAGCGACGAGGTGCTCATGCGCAAAGCCGTAGTCGTTCTGACAGTCGCCACGCTGATCGCGGTAGGTTCCGGTGCCTGCCGCCGCACTGAGAAGAAAACGGCGCCGGTCGCTGAAATTCAGACACAGAGCCAGGCCCAGCCGGTGAACCAGCCCACGACTGTGATCGGATGTCTGCGCGCCGGAGAGGCGAGCGACACCTTTGTGCTCACCACGGGGGCAGACGACCGCAACCAGACCGCCACTTATCAGCTCGCCGGCGCCGGCGATATCAAGCTCGCCGACCACGTGGGTGAGCGCATCGAAGTGAGCGGCGTCGTGACCGAGCAGCAGGTGATCGGCACGGTGGCGAGCGGTCCGGCCCGGCAGAAGACGACGGGCACGTCGGGCGGCGCCAACGCGCCGAGGGTCGAAACAACGACCGAGCTGAACATCCGGCGCATGGACGTCAGCGCCATCCGGCCGCTTGGCGGCCGCTGCGCCAGGTGAGTCACCCGCGTGCCCAGTCCACGAGGCAGACGGCCGCGGACGCTGACGCCTGAGGAGCGGAAGTCGCTCACGCACGGCGATTTCTGGATCCCCGACGCGGAGCGCGACGTGTACCAGCGCGCGCTCGAAGCGCTCAACGCGGCTGGAGTGCCCTACGTCATCGCCGGCGCGTACGCGATCTACGAGCACACGGGCATCTACCGCAAGACCAAGGATCTCGATCTGTTCTTCGAGCCGAAGACGGTGGTCGCCGCGGCGCGCGCGCTCGGCGGCGCGGGGTTCCGGACGCGACTCGAGGACGCGCACTGGCTTGCCAAGGCCACGATGGGCGACTCTTTCGTCGACCTGATCTACGGCATGGGCAACGGTGTCGCGACCATTGACGAAGGCTGGCTGCGCCACAGCCGTCCGGGCATTCTGGCGGCGATCCCCGTCCGCATCGCTCCGCCGGAGGAGCTGATCTGGCATCGACTCTTCATCAGCGAGCGCCATCGCCACGACATGTCCGACATCGTCCACCTGATCCTGTGTCTCGGAGATACCCTCGACTGGGAACGGCTCGTCGATCGCGTGGGGGAGCACTGGCCGCTGCTGCTGTCGCAGATCCTGATGTTCGGCTACGTGTATCCGGGCTACCGGACCAACATTCCCGCCTGGGTCCCCGAAAAACTCCTCGCCCTCGCGCGAGAGACGGTGGGGAAGGACGACGTCGATCTCGACGTCACGCGCGGCCCCATGATCTCGCGGTTCAGCTTCACCATCGACGTGAGGGAATGGGGGTTCAGCGATCCGCGCAGCGAGCTGGTCCGCGCCGCCCAGAACAGCCCGCAAATCCGCGCGATCGCGGACGCCGACGTGTGGGACGAGCGCGGCGAGGACCACTCCCAGGCCCGGGACGAAGCGGTAGCGCTCTGAGTTCAAGGCGCGCACGGCGCGCCTGCGAGGGAGCGGCGTGGGGCGCAGGGTCCCCGCCCTTCGACATTGCACAGGGCGTGCTGAGCCCCGTCGAAGCACGCGAGCGACCGAGCCGGGGTCCGGGGCGGAGCCCGGGACCACTAAGATTGACAGCCGAGCGTCCTCGCTCCGATACTGCTACGGACACATGTTGACCGGACTCTGGGGGGCACGCTGGCGCCGCGCCGGCGATCCGCTCGATGGCACGCTGGGGAGCCTCGAACGCGCCGTCATGGCCGTCGTCTGGGAGCAGCCGGAGGTCACCGTTCGCGACGTCCATGCGCGCCTGACCCGTTCGGTCGCGTACACGACGGTGATGACGACCCTCGACCGCCTCTACAAGAAAGGACTCGTCCAGCGCACGCGGATCGGGCGCGCGTTTGTCTACAGCGCGGCGCAGACGCGTGAGGAGCTCGAGGCCGCGGTGGCGGGCGGCGTGCTGCGCGGCCTCCTGACGAATGGCTCAGGGGCGGCCCTGCCGATCCTCTCGAACCTCGTGGAGGCGGTGGGGCGCCAGGACGGCGCCGTGGATCTGCTGAACGAGCTCGAGAAGATCGTGCGCGACAAGCGCGAGCGCATGGAGCGCGAGCGGAAGGACCCCTCATGATCCGCATGCTGGCGACGGCCGTTCTGCTGGCACTGGCGTGGTATGCGGCGCTGAACGTGGCGGCGTCGATGCTGGCGTGGATCGCCGCTCGCGCGATCCTGCCCACGCGCAACGCGGATCGTCCGGCCACGCTTCTCGCGATCCGGATGCTCCCCTCGGCGTTGTCCATCTTCTTCGTCGTCGCGCTGTTCGTGCCGGCGCACTGGCGCTTCGAGCCGAGGGACGCGCGAGATCCGATCGGGCTGTTGCTGAAGCTGATGGCGGCTCTTGGAGCGGCGCTGCTGCTGCGGTGCGTGATGCGCGCCGTGGCGGTATCGAAGGCCGAGTGGCGTCTCCACGCCTGGTTTACCGCCGCGGGACAGAAACGCGGACCGTCGGTTCGCGTCGTCGAGGGGCTGCCGGGCCTGACGCTCGCCGGTCTCGTGCGCCCGCTGATCCTGGTTGGCTCCGCCGCCCGCCGGCAACTGACGCCGGCCGAGCTGGATGTCGCGCTCGCCCACGAGCGCGCGCACAAGCGCGCCTTCGACAACATCAAGCGAGTCCTGATGTTCTCCGCGCCGGACGTCTTCGGTTTGACGCGGGCGGGACGGCAGATTGAGGCGCGGTGGCGTGAGAGTGCGGAGCTGGTGGCCGACGCCCGCGCCGTGCATGGCGACCGTGCGCGGGCGGTGCACCTCGCCTCAGCGCTCGTGAAAGTCGCGCGACTGGAGCCGGCCGCGTCGCATCCCCGAGTCGGCTCCCCCGTGTGGAGCACGCTGCACGAGGGGGCGCTGCTCGAGCTGCGCGTACGGCGTCTGCTGGAGGGCGCGCCGGTCGAGCCGCGCGAGGGCAGGTGGAGCCCCGCGGTCGCCGCCGCGATCGCGCTTGGCGGCGCCGCCATCTGCGGCCCGATCGGCGCATACGGGGTTCACCAGGCGACGGAGCTGCTCGTCCGTTTTCTCCCCTGACAGTGCGTGTGCCTCGTACGACCGCTGGCAGGCCGTGACCGCGCGACATCGGTTCACGCGCTGAACCGCCGGCCGTCCAGCAGCGCCTGACGTCAATCCGTCAGGCGCGCGGCGGCGCTCTCCGTAACTCGTTCGCCCGTCGTCAGTTCTCCGATAGACGAGCGGGCACGCGCTTTGAAGTTGTCGGGTTATCGACAGCTTCATCTCTCGGAATCCCGTTGCCGACAGGAGACATATGTCCGCTCAAGCCGTACGCCGCACCCTCGTATTCGCCTTCGCGCTGAGTTTTGGCGCCGCGTTCGCCGTTCAGCAGGTCCAGGCGCAGGCCGCCAAGGAACCGAAGACCGTCGTGCTCAAGGGCTCGCCGATGGGCGGAGTGAAGTTCGAGCACACGCTTCACACCAAGGATCGCAACATCAAGTGCGACACCTGCCACCATGCGTCCAAGCCCGAGAAGGCGAAGACCTCCGACTACCAGAAGTGCACCGACTGCCACACGAAGGTCGCGACCGCCCCGATGAAGACGAAGACCCAGGCGGCCTTCCACGACCCGATGGCGAAGAAGGGCGTCTGCGTCGATTGCCACCTCGCCGAGAACGCGAAGGGCAAGAAGGCGCCGACGAGCAAGTGCGCCGACTGTCACAAGAAGGAACACGTCTAAGTCCGGCTCTCTCCCTCCTCATTGCTCCGTTGATCCGCGGCGTGTCGAACGCGCCGCGGATCGTTTTCTTTGCCTGGCAACCAATTCTCCCGGCTCTCCCGTCTAAGATTCCGCCAGCCCGTTTCGTCCTGCCAGACGGTGACTTATGCATTCCATGTTGTGCGGAGTGGTGTGTCTCTCCTTGCTGGCGTCGGCCGGCCTCGCCCGGGCCGACGACCAGACCGAGGCGCTGATGCGCCAGGGACACTGGAAACGCGTGCGCGCGATCGCGTCGGGATGATGCTGTTCTACAACCGCGCCCCCGGAATCATCGGTGGCGACAAGGCGAAGGCGCTTCGGGAAGTCGAAGCCATCGCGCGGATCGATCGCGCCAAGGGCTACATGGCGCAGGCGCGGCTGGCGCAAGAGCAGGCACAGCGTCCGCCGCTCGAGGATCTGTACAAGAAGGCCATCGAGGCGAACCCGGATGACTACGAGGCGCACATTGCGCTCGGCAACATCTACCTCGGCTCGAACGTCCGCCGCTTCGCCGACGCGGAGTCACACGCCAGGCGCGCCCTGGCCATCGAGCCGACGCGCAGCTCCGGCCACAGCGTCCTGGCCGCGGCGATGGCGGCCGGGAAGCGGTGGGACGACCTCGATCGCGTCCTCGCCGCGGCGGAACGCGCGAACGCCGACGACCTCGCGCCGTACTATGTCGCCGGCAGCATCCTGCTGCGCGACGGCACGGATCTCCCGCGCGCCGAACGCTGTTTCCGAAAGTACCTGACACAGGAGCGCGAAGGAGGGCAGGCGTCCCACGCCGCGGCGCAGTGGCGGCGTGGACTGGTGCTGGAGAAGGCGGGCCGTCGGGCCGAGGCCATTTCGGCGCTGGAGACGGCCGTGCGGCTCGATCCGTCCTTCGAAGCGGCGAAGAAGGATCTGAAGCGGATGAAGGGGTGACGATTTTCCGGCATCCGGTCACCGAATGGCGGAATTCTGGCCGTTTTTTCACGCAAATCGACGCCGGGACCATGCCTTGCATCGCCACCCGGCGTCCACGTTTCCTGTTTGGCTGGTCTTGTTTCGAATCGAGGTCTTCGAACACCATGGCGATGCTGATTGTCGAGGAGTGCATCAGTTGCGGAGCGTGCGAGCCGGAGTGCCCGAACACGGCAATCTCCGCCGGTGATTCCATTTATCTGATCAATGCGGAACACTGCACCGAGTGCGTCGGGGCGTTCGACTCACCGCAGTGCGTGACCGTGTGCCCGGTCGAGGGCTGCATCGTGACCGACCCGGCTCACTCCGAAGCCCGCGAAGAGCTCGAAGCGAAGTACGCGCGGCTGCACGGTTAATCCCCGTCAGAGGCTTGTCCCGCCGGAGCCCGAAGGGCGAAGGCGGGCGAAGGCGGAGGCCGCCGCTCGCGCGCTCGACCATGCCCACTGAAAATTGAAGCCGCCGATCCGGCCGTCGACATCCAGCGCTTCGCCCACGACGAACAGTCCAGGCGCCGTCCGGGATGCCATCGTGCGGGGATCCACCTCGTCGAGCGCGATGCCCCCGGCGGTGGCTTCCGCGTAGTTGTAACCCCGGCTTCCGATCACGTCGAGCGGCCATTCCGCCAGGGCGCGGCGAGGTGGCGCCGATCGTCGCGCGTCAGGCGCGCCAGCGCCGTCGATCCTTCAATTCCACGAATCTCCAGCAGCGCGCGCGCGACCGATGCGGGCAGCGCGGCTGACAGCGCGGTGTGCAGCGCGGCGCGCGGCCGTTCCCGTGCGAGCGCCGTCCATCGCGCGTCGATGGTCTCCAGCCGTTCGCCGGGATCGAACGACGCGGTCAGGCGGACCGCGCGTCCTTCGAGCTGGCCGCGGAGCCAGTGCCGCGACGCGTTCAGCGCCACCGGGCCGCTGATCCCGAAGTGGGTCCACAGCAGCGATCCCGCCAGGCGGATGGCGACGCGGCCGTCAATCCAGACACTGAGCTCCACGGGATGCGCGACGCCGGTCGAGCGGCGGTGCAGCGCGCCGGGCTCGTCGCGAAGGAGCAGCGGCACGAGCGCGGGTGTCGCCGGCACGATCGTGTGGCCAAGGCGCTCGGCGAATTCGAACCCGGCGCCGTCGCTGCCGCTCTTCGGAAGGGACTGGCCCCCGGTCGCGAGCACGACCGCGCGCGCGTGGACGGCGCCGCCGGCGGTCTGGAGTTGAAATCCGCCGTCTGACGGCGCGATCGCGAGGACGCGTGTGAGGGTGGCAAGCTGGGCGCCCGCTCGCCGTACTTCGATCAGAAGGGCCTCGAGCACGTCGCGCGCGCGGTTGGTGTCTGGGAAGAGTCTGCCGTCCTCCTCTTCGTGAAGCGTAACGCCGAGGCCCGCGAAAAAGGCGACGGTGTCGGGGACGGGGAAGGCGCGGAGGACCGTTCGGATGATGGTCCGTCTTCCGCCCCAGAAGTCGCGTTCGGTCACCGTCGCGTTCGTGACGTTGCAGCGGCTACCGCCGCTGACGAGGATCTTGGCGCCGGGGCGGCGCGCCCCCTCGAGGACCAGCACGCGTACGCGCGGGTTCAGCCGCCGCGTGAAAATCGCCGTCGCCAGGCCGGCCGCCCCCGCGCCGACGATCGCGACATCTGTCTCGTACGGAAGTTGGGAATTGGAAGTTGGGGGTTGGGAGTTGTCCACCTTACCCGCGGCCGTCCTGCGTGGCGGGCCCCCACCACCCGTCCTTCGTGAACGTCTCGTTCAACTCGAGCCACCGCTGGTGCACCTGGTCCGATGTCGCGAATCGCTCGGTTCGCTGCTGTCCGTTTCCCTCGGTGATGATGATCTCGTATCCCGGTCCGTCCGCCGCGACGCGCACTTCACACTGGACGGTTTCGTTTCCCTTCTTGAAGAAATAGAACACGGACGGATTATAACCTCGCCGCAGCTCGCAGCTCGGCGGGAGTCTGGTTGTTGGGAGTCGGGCTGATCAGCCCTGGACATCCAGGAGCTCGACCTCGAAGATGATCGTCGCGTTCCCTGGAATCGTGCCCGGCACGCCGCCGGTGCCGTAGGCGAGATCGGGCGGTAGAATCAGGCGCCGCACGCCGCCGACCTTCATGCCCGGGACGCCCTGGTCCCAGCCCTTGATCACCTGTCCGATGCCGATGGTGAACGTGAAGGGGGTCCTGCCCACCGACGTGTCGAACTGTTTGCCTTTGTGGTCGGCCGCCGCCTCGTCGTACAGCCAGCCCGTGTAGTTGACGGTGAGCTGCTTGCCCGTCGTCGCCTCTGTGCCGGTCCCGGTCACGAGATCCGTCGTGCTGTACGGCACGTTGAGCGGCGCCGGCGCGACGGGGATCGCTTCGCCGGCGCAGCCGCCGAGCACGGCGAGAGCAGCGCCAACCAGCGCGGGCGCGATCTTGCGGTGTGTCAGGGTCATTTGTACTCCACAGGCGTTGGGCAACCGATTGTATCGGACTGGCGGGCGCGGGACCAGCGGGTTCTGGCGGCAATCCGGCAGCTTCGGCGGCAGCCCCCTTGCTAATCCGAGGGTCGTCCTTGTTTTCCGCCGGAGGCCCGCATGAACTACCCCATCTGGGAGCTGCCAGCCAGCGGCCTGCTCATCGCCGTCGTGGCCGTCGTCCACGTGTTCGTCGCGCACTTCGCGGTCGGCGGCGGCCTGTTTCTCGTTCTGACCGAACGCAAGGCGCGGCGCGAAGGCGACGCCGCCCTGCTGGCCTTCGTTCGGACGCACAGCCGGTTCTTTGCGCTGCTGACGCTGGTCTTTGGCGCGATCACCGGGGTCGGCATCTGGTTCACGATCGGCCTCGTGCACCCCTCGGCCACCTCCGCCCTCATTAACACGTTCGTGTGGGCCTGGGCGATCGAGTGGACCTTCTTCTTCGTCGAGATCGCGGCCGCGATGGTCTATTTCTACGGGTGGGACCGGCTCACCCCCGCAACCCACATGACGGTCGGGTGGATCTACTTCTGGGCCGCATGGCTCAGCCTCGCGGTGATCAACGGCGTCCTCTCTTTCATGCTCACGCCCGGACTGTGGCTGACGACCGGGGGATTCTGGGACGGCGTCCTGAATCCCGGCTACCTGCCGTCGGTCGTGGCGCGCACGTGTGGAGCGGTGGGCCTCGCCGGCGTGTATGCGCTGCTGACCGCCTCGCGCTCCGGCGATCCCGTGCTGCGGGAGAAGGTCGCCCGCTACGCCGTGCTGCGCTGGATTGCGCCCATGGCCGTCCTGCTGCCCGCGAGCGTCGTCTGGTCGCTGCATGCCGCGTCGGCGGCGGGCGTGCCCGTCAGGGAGATATTCGGATCGGCAACGGGTGGATGGCTGTCCATCGTCACCGGCATCGTGGGAGGCAGTGCGACCGGGCAGCCCATCGCGCAGCTCGCGGCGCGCGTGCTCCTGGCCGCGTGTGCCGGCGGCCTGGTGTTGTGTGGGATCGTGCTGGCGCGAGGGCGGGCGTATGGGCCGTGGCTTGCGTCGACGGTCATGCTGTCGGCCTTTCTTGCGCTTGGCGCCGCCGAATGGGTGCGCGAGGATTTGCGCAAGCCGTTCGTGATTGGCAACTACATGTTCGTGAACAGCGTCCGGCTGGCCGATCTGCGGACCATTGACAGCGACGGCGTGTTGAAGACGGCGCTGTGGACGCGCCTGCCCGGCGATCTCGACGCGCGCCCGGCGGAGACGGCCATGCCCGAAAAGGGCAGGGAGGTCTTTCGTCTCGAATGCTCGACGTGCCACACCATCGACGGTCACCTCGCGATCCGGCCGCTCGTCCAGGGCGTGGCGCCCGGTGCGCTGGATGCGATGCTGGGACGTCTCGCGGCGCCAGCGGCGGATCAGGTCTGGGAGGACACGCAACTCCGGCTGCGCACGTGGCGGGGACGGCGGATGCCGCCGTTTGCCGGGACGCGGGACGAGCGGCGCGCCCTTGCCGTGTACCTTGCCGGCCTTGGAGGCGCGCCGCCCGAGGCGGCCGCGCGCTACGGCGCGGAGGGGGACGTGGGAGAGCGGTTCTTCAACGAGAACTGCTCGATGTGCCACGGCGCGGACGGCGATTTCACGTTCGACGCGAAAGGGCGGTCCGCCGACACGCTGTACGAGATGATCGGCCGCCTGCCGCGCATCAACGACGCGATGCCGCCGCTCGAGGCAAGCGGCGCCGAGCGGCGCGCGCTCGCCGAGCATCTCGCGACGCTTCACGGAACAGCGCGGAAAGGGGGCTCCGAATGACGCCCGTCATCCCGGCACTGGATCCGCTGCCGCTGCCCGCCCCTCTGTGGCTGTTGTGGGCCCTTCTCATGTTGACCTTCACGCTTCACGTGCTCGCCATGAATCTGGTGCTCGGCGGATCCGTGGTGGCGGCGGTCTCGGTGTGGAAAGCGCGGAGAGGCGATCCGAATCACAAGGAGCTGTCGCGACTCGTTGGCAAGTCGATGCCCGTCGCGATCTCGGCAACGGTAACGCTCGGCGTTGCCGCGCTGCTCTTCCTTCAGGCGCTGTACGGCCGCGTATTCTTCACGTCATCGGCGCTGATGGCGTGGTGGTGGTTTGCCGTCGTGCCGCTCGTCATCGTGGCGTACTACTCCGCCTATGCGGTGGCGTTCCATACCCGCGGGTCGTCCGCGCTCCCGTACGCGATCGCGGCGATCTTCCTCGCGATCGCGTTCGTGTACACCAACAACATGACGTTGATGGTGCGGCCGGAGGCGTTCCGGGAGATGTACGCGACAAGCGGCCGCGGATTGACGCTCCACCTTGCCGATCGCATGCTCCTGCCGCGCTTTCTGCACATGGTCGCGGGCGCCATCGCGATTGGCGGCCTTGGCGTCGTCGCGCTCGCGCTGCTGCGGCGCGCGGGGACAGCCGATTTCCGCATGTGGGCGTCGCGATACGGCTCGCGATGGTTCGCGCACGCGACGATCGTCAATGTAGCCGTCGGCGTGTGGCTTCTCGGAAGCCTGCCGGTCGACACGCTGTTGCAGCTGATCGGGCGGAACGCGGTCGCCAGCGCCGTGCTTGCGGCCGGTATCTTGTCGGCGGGCGCGACCGTCGCGGCGATTCTTGCCGCGGCCCGTTCGGGCAGGCCCGGCCGCATGTTCGCCGTGGGGATCGGCGCCGGCCTCGCGACGCTCGCGCTGATGATTCTGACGCGCGATTTCATGCGACGGACACTGCTCGCCGCCGCCGGGTTCGAGCCGGCCCGCTGGATCGCTCCGCAATGGGGCCCGATTGCGATCTTTGGCGTGCTCCTGATCGTCGCGGTCCTGCTGACCGCATGGATGGTTGCGACGTTGGTCAGAGCGCCCGCGCCGGGCTCCGTGGGTTCTGAGGTTTTAGAACCCTAGAACCTGCCGATCCCCCGGCTGGCTGAACTCGTCGACCCAGCGCTCCATCTGTGCCCGCACGGTATGGTTGAAGCGCTCCTCGACGAAGATGTTCAGCAGGCGCATCGCGCGGTCGGCCGTGCGGAACGTGGGGATGCCCCCTTCCTGCAGCCGCTGCGCGAACGGGTCGTACAGCCCGCCGGCATCGACGACGGCAATCCACGGCTTGGCGATCTCGTCCTTCAGCCGCAGGAGGCGGCTGGCGATCGAGTCGTCGCGAAGAAGGTCCTCCGCGTGCGCGCCGCCGGCGGCGAGCGTGTTCAACGCGGGAGTGGCGGGGACGCAGCCGATCACGCCGGCATCGACGTTGTCGTCCTCGAGGATCCTGCGCACCGCCATCTCGTATCCCTCGTCGTTGAGGATCGGCGTCACGTCGAGCGGGTTGTGCACGTCGACGACGGTGCTCAGCCGCGCCCGCTCGAGGATCGCGGTCAGGCGCGCCTCGGTTCCTTCCGTGAATGCGGGCAGCTCGAGATCGCCGAGATTGTCGGCGATGGCGACGCATTCGTAGCCGGCGTTCGACAACGCGCCAATCCGGCGCCCGAACACCGCCTTCGACTCGAGCAATGTGAACATCCGCACGAGATCGGTGAAGTCGTCGAGCGTCTCGGCGACGATGGCTCCCTCGGCGCGCGCGAGCTGCCGCGTGACCGTGTAGTCGCCCGCCACCGACCCGGTGTGGCTGACCGTCGCGCGCGCGCCCTCGCGCGTGCGGCCTCCGCGGTACAGCACGACCGTTCGTCCGGAGGCCGTGATGCGGCCGACGATCTCCATCGTGGCGCGGCCGTCGAGCGGCCGGAACCCCTCGACGTAGATGCCGAACACCTTGAGATCGGGATCTCCTTCGAGATAGCGCAGGTAATCGCCGACGGTCAGGTCCATCTGGTTGCCGACGGTGATCGAGTACTTCGGGTGGATCCCGGTCAGCCGGGTCGTGCGCGACACGGCGAACGCGCCGCTCTGCGCGACGAGCGCCACCGGCGACACGGGGCCGGCGGCGACACCCAGCTTGTGCGCCGGAATGAACATCGTGTCGTAATGCCCGGGCCGCGACTGGATCCCGAGGCAGTTGCCGCCGTTCACGACGGGACCCTTCCAGTCGGTCGCGCGCGCTTCGCACAGCGTCTCGTGCATCTGGCGGACGAGACCCTCGGTCCCGGACTTCTCCTCCAGGCCCGCGGGAATCACGATCACGCTCTCGGCCTTGCGATGCTCGACGACGTCGATCAGGAGGTCGGGGACCTGCGCGGCCGAGACGCTGAGGATCAACAGGTCGACCGGCCGCGGCAGCGAGCGGATGGTCGGCACCGCCTGGCACCCCTCGAACTGCGTGATGCCCGGCTTGACCACGAACAGCGAGCCGCGATCGAATCCCTCACGGACGATGTTGTTCAGGATCACGTGGCCGGGGTTCATGCTGGCCGAGACGCCGGCGATGGCAATCGTCGACGGCGTCAGCAGGTGCCGCAGCTTGGAAAACGGCCGCGGCGGACGTTCCTCGAGCGGGCGCGTTCCGATCGCGACGAGCACGTCCAGCGCGACGAGCTCGCCCTTGGAGGGCACGAGCGGATTGATCTCGAGCTCGGTGATGCCGTCCGGCCGGCACACGGCGGCGAGCCGGCTGAACTTCGACACCACATCGGCCAGCCGTTCCACCGTGGTCCGCGCCGGCTGTCGCCGGATGCCGCCCGTTGCCAGCGGGGTGAGCGCGAGCCGCTTCAGGCCGGCGAGCATCTGCTCGCGCGAGGTCCGGCGCGGCGGGAAGATGGCGACGTCGCGTCCGGTCTGGAGCGCGGCCGCGAGAAACTCCGTCGCGACGCCGCCCGGTCCCACCGTGACCACGGGGCCGAACTCGTCCGTCCAGCGCAGTCCGAGCAGCCACTCTCCGCCCGGCGACGGATCGTACGGGATGAATTCGCTGATGGAGTAGCCGGCCACGTCCTGCCCCGCAAAGCTACGCGCCATGCGCTCGATGGCCGCGACGACCGACTGACGATCGTTCGGGACCATCGCCACGCCGCCGACCTCGCTCTTGTGCGCGATGGAGGGAGCGACGACTTTCACGACGACCTGGGCGCCGCCGAGCGTCGCCGGATCGAGCAGATCGGCCTCCGCCACACCGCTGGCGAACAGACGCTTGGGGCATCGGATCCCTGCCGCTTCGAGAATCTTGAAGCCGTCGGTCTCGAGGAGCGCGTTCGCGCCTCCCGCCCGCGCCGCCGTGACAAGACGGGATGCGGTCTTCACTGCTTCGCCGTACATCTGGCCACCTCCTGGCCCGCCCGAAATGCGGCAAGATTGCGCTCGACGACCTCGGCTCCTTTTCGCCCGAAGCGCGCGCGGACCGAGCGTTCAATGGTGCCCACGCGAATGGGCAACAGTGGCGCGGCGGCGCCGGCCATGACCATGTTGGTCGCCTGCGCGAGCCCGGCCGCCTGCGCGAGCCCGGCCGCATCGACGAGGATGGCGCGCGGGAGCGTCCGGATCGCGGTGAGCAGCTCCTCGATCGGGGGATAGTCCTTCACGTTGGCCAGCGGGGCGGCCGCCGTCACGACCGCACCGTCCGGCGCGAGCATCTCGAGGTAGCGCAGGCTCTCGAGCGGCTCGAGGCTGAGAATCATGGCCGCGCGCCCGACCGGCACGAGGTCGCTTTCGATCGGCGCGTCGGCGAGGCGCAGGTGCGCCGTCACGGCGCCGCCGCGCTGCGCCATGCCGTGCACCTCCGACTGCTTGACGAAGAGTCCCTCCTCGAGCGCCGCCGCCGCGATGATGCCGGACAGCGACAGCACGCCCTGCCCGCCGACGCCCGCCAGCACGATGTCGTACGTCATGACGTCCCTACCGTCTCCTTGTGCATCCGCTTGCGGCTGCGCGCCGCCTCCACGCACACCCGGGCGGCGACGACCACCGACAGCCCGCGGTGCTCGATCTCGCGGCGGACGCGCGCGGCGTTCTCGGTGGTCCGCCGCGGATGGGCGTCGAGGACGACACAATGATCCGGGTTCACGCCGAGTCCCAGGAGCAGGGCGGGCAGCCGCGACGAGGGCAGCAGCGTGGGCTGCGCCCCCGTCATCCCGACGACTTCGTTGTCGAGAATGATCACGGTCATGTCGGTGTCGGCCGCCACCGCGTCCATCAGCGGCGTCACGCCCGAGTGCAGGAACGTGCTGTCACCGATGACCGCGACAGCGGGCCGCACGCCCGCATCGCTCGCGCCCTTGGCCATGCCAATCGACGCTCCCATGCAGACACAGGAGTCAATGGCGGACAGCGGCGGCAGCGCCGCGAGCGTGTAGCACCCGATGTCCGAGGTCACGATCCCTCTGGGCAATCCCGCGAGCGCGCGCTCCAGGGCGTGGAAGGAATCGGTGTGCGGACAGCCGGCACAGAGCTGCGGCGGGCGATCGGGCACGTTGATCGGCGCGATCGGGCCGGAGCATCGAAGCGGGAGCCCGAGCGCCTCGCGCACGGTGTCGGGAGTCAGCTCGCCGTCGGGCGGCAGATGGCCCGACTCGCGGCCGATCACGGCGACGCGTGGCGGGATCAACCCGCGGACCGCCCGCTCGACGTACGGGTAGCCGTCCTCGAGGATCAGCACGGTCTCCAGGCGTTCGACCAGCCGCCGGACGAGTGCCGCCGGAATGGGATACGCGCCGACGTGCAGGTGCGACGGCGCCTCGGCGAGATCCGCGACGTTCTCGCGCAGGTAGTTCCGCGCGATGCCCGCGGTGATGACGCCGAGCGGGCCCGGCGCGATCTGCAGCTCGTTGTGCGGCGTGGTCCCGGTGAAGGCGTGGAATGCGGGCTGGCGTTCGAGAAGCGTGCGCCACCGCCGGCGCGCGTTCGCCGGCAGCAGAATCCAGTCGCGGCTGTCCTCCGGGTGGGCGATCGGCCGCTGCGCCTCGGGCTCGCCGGCGCGGACGACGGCCCGGCTGTGCGCGAGGCGCGTGACGAGGCGCACCATCACAGGCGTGCCGAACCGTTCCGACAGTTCGAAGGCCTCGCGCGTCATCTCGTAGGCTTCCTGCTGGTTGCGGGGCTCGAGGCAGATGACGCGCGCGAAGTCGGCGAGCAGGCGGCTGTCCTGCTCGTTCTGCGAGCTGTGCATGCCCGGGTCGTCGGCGACCGCGAGCACGAGCCCTCCGGAAATCGCGAGCAGGGCCGAGTTGACGAACGGGTCGGCCGCGACGTTGAGGCCGACGTGCTTCATCGCGACGAGCGCGCGCCGCCCGGCCATCGACACGCCGAGCGCCTGCTCGAAGGCCGTTTTCTCGTTGGCCGTCCACGCCGCGACCGGCGCGTCGCCGCCGTACGCGTCAGCACCGCCGCGCTGGAGGATGTATTCGAGAATCTCGGTGGATGGCGTCCCTGGATAGGCGTACGCGGACGTGATCCCCGCATGCAGGGCGCCGAGGGCCACGGCCTCGTCGCCGAGCAGGACGCGAGCCGACATGAGTCACTCCGGTTATGAAAGCCGATCGCTCGAATGAACCGAACGACGGGTAAATGACGATTCGCGGAGCAACTATCGTGCTCGTCTGGATGGGCGGGTTCGGGCGAAATTCTCACGAAGAACGAAGGATCCGAGCGGGAATGGTGGCGGGATTCCGGCACACCTGCCGTAGGCCCGACCCTCAGGTGACCGTTACGCCATCGCACTCGACCCACGCGTGGGCGTCGAGTTGGCGCGCCGGATCGACGCGGACTCCGATGACAAAGCGGGGCGAACGTCCCGCGCGGCGGAGCAGGCATTCGGCGGCGAGCGCCGCCGCCAGACAGCGCGCCGCGGGGACGAGCGTGCGCGCGCGCGCGACGGCGCGGGCGCACTCCTCGGATGTCAGGCCCGACGACCGGCGTGAAGGCCGCATGGCCTCGACCGCGCGGCGGATGCGGCGGTACGGAATGACCCTGAGCGACAGGTGAGAGACAAGCAGCCAGCCGAGCGCCGCGCACGCCTGCCGCTGTTCGCGCGACGAGAGGCGCAAGCCGCGCACGACCAGAGAAGACTGCGGGGCCATGGACGGAGATCAGTGTAGTCCTGCGCACGAAGACTGTCACGCTGGCTTCGCCGATCACGGTCTTTTCACACGAAGCGCACCGAGGCCACGAAGTTCACGAAGACTGGACGGTCTTCTTTCTCTGCTGTGTCACGCTGGCTTCGCTGATCACGGTTTTCCCCACCAACGATGTCACGCTGACATGAGCTGACGCTCGACATGTCGACGGCGACACCGACCAGCGCGGGGGAGCGGCAGGCTTCTTCTTGTCTGTCTTCGTGTCCTTTGTGATCTTCGTGACAGAAGAGCCGTCAGCGCGTTCAGCGGGACAGCGGGGGAGCGGGACAGCGGACAGCGGTACAGGGTGGCAGTGTGGCGTGTTTCCGTCTTCGTGTGCGTGAGGCGGGGATGGTATAGTGGCCGCTCCAGACAACCCGATTTCCCGGGAGAGTACGCAATGAGACGCAATCATGTATTCAGGCTCGCGCTTGTCGCGACGACGGTTGGCGTCCTCGCGACGCTGCCGATTGGCGCCATCGGTGAGAAGATCGACTACGACGCCATCAACAAGATCAAGGCCCAGGGCATGCAGCCCCAGAACTCCAAGGTCATGGAGATAGCGAGCTGGCTGACCGACGTGTACGGCCAGCGGCTGACCGGCTCGCCGAACACGCAGAAGGCCGCCGACTGGGCCGTCGGGAAATTGAAGGAATGGGGTCTCCAGAACGTCGCGCTCGACAAATGGACGGACCCGAACGGGTTCAAGACCGGGTGGACGAACGAGAAGTTCTACATGGCCGCGGTCTCGCCCGAGCCGTTCCCGATTCCGGGAACGCCCACCGCGTGGACGGCGGGGACCAACGGCCTCGTCCGCGGCGAGGTCATCCTCGTCACCGAAACGACGCAGGAAGATCTCCAGAAGTACGCGGGCCGGTTGAAGGGCAAGTGGATCCTGACGCAGGCGGCGCCGGACGTCGCGGCGTACTGGACGGCGCCCGCCTCCCGCACGTCGCTCGAAAACCTCGACAAGATGGAGCTGGCGACGCCGGCGGGTCTCGAGTTCGGCGTGACGCCGCCCGGAGCCGGTCGTGGCGGCCGGCAAGGCGCCCCGGCGGCCGGAGCGCCGGCGGCGCCCGGAGCACCCGGCGGCCGTGGCCGCGGTCAGGCGGGGGGCTTCAACCGCAACGACTTCTTCCGCGCCGAAGGGGCCATGGGCCTGCTGTCCACGGCGCCGCGCGGACATGGCATCTACACGATCGGCGGCAATCGCAACGGCGACGAGGCGACCACGCTTCCCGCGGTCGCGATTCCGGCCGAGCAGTACGGCCGCATGGCGCGCATGCTCGCGAAGAACGTTCCGGTGACGATCGAGGCCGAGATCAAGAACACGTTCACGCCGACCCCGATGATGTTCAACGTGGTGGGAGAGATTCCCGGCACCGACAAGGCGGACGAGATCGTGATGCTCGGCGCGCACTTCGACTCCTGGCATGCCTCCACCGGCGCGACCGACAACGCGGCGGGTTCCGCGGCGATGATGGAAGCGATGCGCATCCTGAAGCAGAGCGGCGTGACGCTGCGGCGCACGGTGCGGATCGGGCTGTGGACCGGGGAAGAGCAGGGGCTGATCGGATCGAGGGAGTACGTCCTCGCGCACCTGGCCGGACGCGGCGCGCCGCCTGCCGCCCCCGCGGGTGCGGCGCCGGCGGCCGCGGCGCCGGGGCCGGGCGGCGGACGCGGCCCGCAGGGCCCGATTCTGCCGAAGCCGGAACACGCGAAGTTCGCCGGCTACTTCAACATCGACAACGGCACCGGCGCGATCCGCGGCGTGTATCTCCAGGGGAACGACGCGGTCGGGCCGATCTTCCGCGAGTGGATGGAGCCGTTCCGCAGCCTGGGCATGACCCACCTGACCATCCGGAACACGGGTGGCACCGATCACCAGTCGTTCGACGCGGTCGGACTGCCGGGCTTCCAGTTCATCCAGGACGAGGTGGAATACAACACGATGACGCACCACACGAACCTGGACAGCTACGAGCGGCTGCAGCCGAGCGACATGATGAAGAACGCCACCATCGCCGCGGCGTTCGCGTATCTTGCCGCCAACCGCGACGAGAAACTCCCCCGCAAGCCGATGCCGACGGGCACGGGGGGTGGACGCAGGGGGTCCGGACAGAACTGACCAAGTCGATAGCCGATAGTCAAAGTCCGGAGTCGCGGATAACAGTCGAAGTCAGAGTCGACCGTCGCAGTTGAATCAGAGTCAGAGTCGCTCGGCGAACGCGAGCGACTTCGACTTTGACTTTGATTGCGACTGTCGATTTTGACTATCGACTATCGACTGACACTTCTCTCTGATGTCGCTCCCGCTTCAAGACATCCAAATCGTAAGTCTCGCGACCAATGTGCCCGGACCGGTCGCCGCGGCGGCGCTGCGCGACATGGGCGCCGGCGTGCTGAAGGCGGAGCCGCCGGGCGGCGACCCGCTGGCGTTTCTGAGCGCGGCGTGGCACGACGAGCTGTGCCGCGGCATGGCCCGCGAGCGGTTCGATCTCAAGTCGAGCGGGGACCGCGCGCGTTTCGACGGTCACCTCGCGGCCGCCGACGTCTTGCTCACCTCGTCACGTCCCGAGGCGCTGACCCGGCTCGGCCTCGGGTGGCCGGATCTCCATCTCCGCCATCCGCGCCTCTCCATGGTTTCGATCGTCGGGTACCCTTCGCCGCGGCAGAATGTCGCGGGACACGACCTGACCTACCAGGCAGAAGCCGGACTTGTCACGCCTCCCGCGCTGCCGCGCTCGCTCGTGTCCGATCTCGCGGGTGCACAGCAGGCGGTGATCGCGGTGCTCGGGCTGCTGTTCGCCCGGGAGCGCGGCGGTGAAGGCGGCTTTGCGGAGATCGCGCTGGCCGACAGCGCGCGCGCGTTCGCGAACCCCGCCACGCGCGGCCTGACGAGTCCGGACGGCATGCTCGGCGGCGCGCTGCCGGTGTACAACGTCTATCCCGCGCGTGAAGGCTGGGTGGCGATTGCCGCGCTGGAAGTGCGCTTCCGCAACGCGATCGAGCGCGAGCTCAACGTCGATGCGGCGGACGGCGAGGCGCTGGCACGCGTGTTCGCTCAGCGCACCGCGCGCGAGTGGCAGGCGTGGGCCGAAGCGCGTGATCTCCCGCTCGTCGAAGTCGTCGTGCCGCGTGTGTAAGAACTCGACAGGACTAACGGGAATACGGCCGCGGACGCTCCGTCAGCGCGACGACGGAGCGCCGGCACCTCGCGTGCGCGAATTCGCGTGCAGTTTGTCCCGCGGCGACGAGCGCGGGCGCCGCATCGGGTGTACATTTGTACGCATGGCATCATCCACCTGGAAAGATCACGCGGTTTCTCCCGAGGAAGCCGTCTCGATCGTGAAACACGGGATGAACGTGTTCGTGCACGGCGCGGCGGCGACTCCCACTCCACTCCTCGATGCGCTGGCGCAGCGCACCGATCTCATGGGCGTCAAGCTCTATCACATGCACACGGCGGGTCCGGCGACGTTTGCCGAGCCCGAACACGCGGGCCGCTTCCTGTCGGTGTCGTTGTTCACCGGCGCCCCGGTTCGAAAGGCCATCGAGGAAGGGCGCGCTGATTACGTCCCGATCTTCCTGTCCGACATCCCGGTGCTCTTCTCGACGGGGCGGATCAAGCTCGACGTCGCGCTGCTGCAGTTGTCGCCGCCCGACGCGCATGGCTACTGCACGCTCGGCACGTCGGTGGACACCGCGATGGCGGCGTTCCAGTCGGCGCGGTACGTCATCGCCGAGATCAACGAGCAGATGCCGCGGACCCACGGCAACACGCTCGTGCACGTCGACCGCGTCACGATCTGGACCCACACGGACCGGCCGATCTACGTCTACGAGCGCTCGATCCCGAACCCCACGGAGGACGCGATCGGCGGCCACGCGGCGGCGTTGATTCCGGACGGCGCGACACTCCAGATGGGCATCGGCGCGATTCCCGACGCGGTGCTGCGCCGGCTCATGGACAGGATCGACCTCGGCATCCACACCGAGATGTTCTCGGACGGCGTCGTCGATCTCGCCGAAGCCGGCGCGATTACGAACCGGCTGAAGAAGGTCCATCCGGGGCGGATCATCACGAGTTTCGTGATGGGCACGCAGCGCGTCTACGACTTCGTCAACGACAACCCGTTCGTCGAGTTCCACCCCTGCGATCACACCAACGACACGGCGCGCATCCGCAAGAACGACAACGTCGTCGCCATCAACTCCGCGATCGAGGTCGACATCACCGGACAGGTGTGCGCCGACTCAATCGGGACGCGCATCTACTCGGGGATTGGCGGGCAGATGGACTTCATCCGCGGGTCGGCGCTGTCCCGCGGGGGGAAGCCGATCATCGCGCTGCCGTCGACGGCCAAGGGCGGCAAGATGTCGCGGATCACGCCGACGCTGACGCCCGGGGCGGGCGTCGTCACGACGCGCGGGCACGTGCACTGGATCGTGACGGAGTACGGGGCCGTGGACCTGTTCGGCAAGAGCCTGCGGCAGCGGGCGGAGGCGCTGATCTCGATCGCGCACCCGGACTTCCGCGGAGAGCTGCGGCGCGCCTTCGCCGAAGTCCGCCGCATCGTCCTGCCCGAGACGGTGATGGCGTAACGCGCGAAAGGCCCGACTGAAGGTCGGGCCTTTCGCCTCGGAGCTCGCAGCTCGCGGCCCGCCCGGGCGCCCTCCTTCCAAGGCCACTTACCGTCGAGGTCGACAGCAAGAAGCCCGCTGCGACGCCTGTTTTTTCGGCTGAAACATCTTGACCGACCGAAATGGTCGGATATACAGTCGGAAGAACTTTGAGACTTGTCTCATTTTCGGGAGGCCCTTTCATGACGCGACCCTCGCCAGCACTTATCGGCTGCGCGCTCCTGGCAGCCCTGCTTTGCATCCCTTCGGCGTCCGGCGCCCAGGACACGCCCAAACCCGCCGGCAAACCCGCGCCGGCTGTGGCGCCCGTTCCGCCTGATTCCGAAAGCCAGGCGCCCGATCAGAAGAAAGACCTCGACGAACTGCGGCGACAGATTGAGGTGCTCGCCGCGGAGGTCGAGGCGCTGCGCAGCGGCGAGACTCGCGGGACTGTCTTGACGGCCGGCGAGCGCCGGATGCTCGGGCTGGGACCATCGGCGGCATCGGTGTACGAGCACAAGCCGGGCGTTTCGTTCGCCGGGTACGGTGAGGTCCTGTACGACAACACCGCCCGGTCCAACGAGAGCGGCGGTGGCGGAGCCGTGGCGTCCAGAATCGACCTGCTCCGGGCGATTGTCTACACGGGCTATCGCTTCAACGACAGGTTCCTCTTCAACTCGGAGATCGAGTTCGAGCATGGCGGGGACGAGGTGAGCGTGGAGTTCGCGTATCTCGACTACCGCGTGAGCAGCGGCGTATCGCTGCGCGGGGGAATGCTGCTCGTGCCGCTGGGCCTCACGAACGAATTCCACGAGCCGAACGTGTTCATCGGCACGCATCGGCCCGAGACCGAACGGCGCATCATCCCCTCGACATGGCACGAGAACGGTGTCGGCGTTGTCGGCAGCGCCGGGCGTGTCAGTTACCGGGCCTATCTCGTGAACGGCTTCGACGCCGGAGGCTTCACGGCGGGCGGACTGCGAGGAGGACGCCAGGGCGGCGCGGAAGCCCTCGCCAACGATTGGGGATTCGCCGGACGTCTGGACGTCACGCCGGTGCCCGGCGTGTTTGCGGGCGCGGGGCTGTATCGCGGCAACTCCGGCCAGGGAACGGTCGGAGCGGCCGATGTGGCGACGACGATCGTCGAGCTGCACGCGCAGGCCCAGGTGCGCGGCGTCGACGTGCGCGGCCTGTTCGCCCGCGCGTCGGTCGGCGATGCCGCCGCGCTCAACGATTCGCTCGGTCTCGCCGGGAGCGCGTCAGTCGGGAGGACCCTGGCCGGGGGATACGCGCAGGTGGGCTATAACGTGCTCTCGCAGCGCACCACGCGAGTCGCCTTCACGCCGTACTACCGGTTCGAACAGCTCGACACGCAGAAGTCCGTCCCGGCCGGGTTCCTGAGGAACGGTGCGAACGATGTGCGGTTCCATACCTTCGGCGCCGAACTGAAGCCGATTGGCAACATCGTGGTGAAGGCCGACTACCAGTGGGTTTCCAACCGGGCGAAGACGGGACGCGATCAATTCAGCGTCGCCCTGGGCTACGCGTTCTGATGCGCATGATGGTGCGGCGGCGTGCCGCCGAGGTCGCGGCGGCGATGGTGGTGCTATGGGCGGGCGCGGCCGCCGGCACCACCGCCGACACGCTCACGCGCGAGGCGGCGCTCGCGCACGCGTACCCGGGCGCGACGTTCACGGCGGAACGCGTGTTCCTGACGATTGAAGAGCAGCGGCGGGCCGCGGAGGGCGCCGGGCAGCCGATCGCCTCCGCGCTCGTCGCGCGATACGTCGCCACGAAGGACGGGAGCACGATCGGGCGCGCCTACGTGGACACGCACGTCGTGCGCACGAAAAAGGAATCGCTGCTGATTTCGCTGGACGCGGCAGGAGCGGTCCAGCGCGTCGATGCGATCGCCTTCCTCGAACCGCCGGAATTCGCCGCGCCCCGGGCGTTCCTCAATCAGTACACAGGCAAGCGCCTGACCGGCGATCTGCGTGTGAATCGCGCGATCAGGCCCCTCGCCGGCGCGACGCTGACGGCCAACGCCACCACCGACGCCGTGCGCCGCGTGCTCGCCATAGACGCGGTGCTGCAGACGTCAAGAGCGGGTCGCAAGTGACACGCTGGAAGAAGTACTCGTTCTCCGCCCTCGCCATGACGGTCTCGCTGAGCGGCGGCGCGTACGGATGGATGAAATACCTGCTGACCACCGACGACCCCTTCGCCGTCGTCAATCATCCGCTCCAGCCGCTCATGCTGCACCTGCACGTCGCCTCGGCACCTGCCTTTCTCGTCCTGTTCGGCATTCTGCTGGACTCGCACGTCGCGGAGCGCATCGGCCGGGACCTTCCGAACCGCGGCTCCGGCCTGCTCTCATTCGGAACGATCCTGGTTATGAGCGTTTCCGGCTACGCACTGCAAATCGTCACCGGCGATCGGGCACGGTAGGTCTGGGTGGCGGCGCACCTCGGCAGCGGGCTGCTCTTCGCCGTCGCGTACTCAGTGCATCTATTCGTCAGCGTGTGGATGTGGCTGACGTCGCCGCCGCCGCAGCGCACGTCAATCACATGACCTGGGCGCTCGCCATTGCCCTTGTCCTCGTGCCGCTCGCGACCGGTGGGGCAGGGGGCAAATCCGCGCCCTTCTCGCGCGAAGCGTACGTGATGGGCACGCGCGTGACGTTGACGACGTGGGACAGCAGCCGCGTGCGCGGCCTCGCCCGGCTCGAGCAGTTGCTCCAGCCGATCGAAGCGACGGATCGGCAGTTGAGCACGTGGCGGTCCGACAGCGAAGTCAGCCGGTTGAACGCGGCGGGCGCTCCGTTTCGTCTGTCGCCGTCGCTCTGCGCGCTGTTGACCGGGCTGGAGCGATGGACGACCGCTTCCGACAGCGCGTTCGATCCCGCGATCGGTGCGTTGAGTCTGGCCTGGGGGATTCACACGGGCGGACGCCTGCCGTCAGCCTCCGTCGTTGCCGCCGCGCAGCAGGCGTCCGGGTGGCAGCGGCTCGGATTCGACGCGGCCAGGTGCACGATCGCGAAATCCGCGGACGTCGCACTCGACGTCGGCGGGTTCGGGAAAGGAGAGGCGCTCGATCGGGCACGCGCCGCAGTGTCCCCCGCCGAGGCATGGCTCATCGACCTTGGCGGCCAGGTGGCGGTCAACCTCGCGCCGCCGGGGCGCGTGGGATGGCCTGTGGGCATCGCGCATCCACAGCGGCGTCAGAAGGCTGCGCTCATCCTCGAGATGTCCTCCGGTTCGATCGCCACGAGCGCCGGATCCGAACGCGATCTGTACGCAGACGGCAGGCGCATCAGCCACATCCTCGATCCCCGCACCGGCCGGCCCGCGACGTTTACGGGGTCCGTGACCGTCTGGCACGACGACGCCCTTGCCGCCGACGCCCTGTCCACCGCGCTGTTCGTGATGGGACCCGAGCGTGGCTTGCGCTGGGCCGAGGCGCACGCGGTGGCCGCCTGCTACCTGATTCCCACCGCAGATAGTCCGCCCGAGGTTCGCTCTTCGTCCGCCTTCACGACGAAATTTCCCCGCCTCCGCAAGCTCGCCGGCCGCCGGGGCACGGCCGGAAACCCGTAAGCGGGGCACCGCGGACGCTCCATTTGGCTGCGTTTATTGGGGAATTGCCGAGGTGCGGCGTTTGCATTTCGGGGAGGCCCGGTCAGGGAGGAGGTCGCATGACATTGCGCGCCGACGTTGAAGCGTTCCTGTCAGAGCCGGTCCTCGCGGTGGTGGGCGCGTCGCGAACGGGAAAGAAATTCGGCAACATCGCCTGTCGGGAGCTGCGCGCCAAGGGATTCCGCGTCTATCCGGTGCACCCCACCGCGGATCGCATTGACGGGGTCCAGTGCTACCCTCGACTCGCGGATCTGCCGGAGCGCGTCAAATCGCTGCTCGTGGTCGTGCCGCCCGCGCAGGCCGAGATCGTCGTGCGGGAAGCGGCGGCGGCGGGCGTCGATCGCGTGTGGCTCCAGCAGGGGGCCGCGTCCGCCTCGGTCCTGTCCACCTGCCGGGAGCTGGGGCTGCGCACCGTCGCCGGCGAATGCATCCTGATGTTCGCGGAGCCCGCCGGCTTCCATCGCGCGCACCGCTGGGTCTGGAAGGTGCTGCGAAAACTCCCCGCATAGATCGCTGCCCGCGGCGTGCGATACTCGGTCTCGAGGCCTTGCCCCATGGAGGAGGAACCATGTGCGTGCCCGCCCGTACGATTCTGTGTGCCGCCCTGGCCGTGATCGCGTGCGCCGGGCCGGCCGTCGCGCAGAGGCTGCCCGCCGATTACCAGGACGCGCTCGCGTACCTCGGCAGGCAGGGAGACTACAAGGCAGACGTCTTCAAGGTGAACATTCCCCGCGGCGATCTCGCGGTGACGGTCGCCGGCGTGAACACGCCAACGCCCTTCGGGTTCGGCGGATGGGTGGCGATGACCAAGGGAGACGGCGGGATGGACGTGATGATGGGGGATCTCGTCCTGACGCAGGATGAGGTCAACCCGGTCATGTCCGCCCTGCTCGAGCGCGGGCTCGACGTGACGGCGCTCCACAATCACTTCTTCTGGGACGAGCCCCGCATCTTCTACATGCACGTCCACGGCCGCGGCACGCCCTTCGATCTGGCGCATCGGCTCAAGCCGGCGCTCGATCTGATCGGGCGCGGATCGGCACGTCCCGCGCCGGCGGCCGCGTCACGGCCGGCAAGTCCGCCGCTCGACGCCGATGCGCTCGCAAAGACCGTCGGCCACGAGGGGGAGCGGTCGGGCGATGTCTACAAGATCACCATCGGGCGGCCGGACATCGCGCTCGTCGAGCATGGCGCGCCAATCACGGCGCGCATGGGATTGAATACCTGGGCGGCGTTCTATGGATCCGCCGCGAACGCCGTGATTGCGGGGGATATCGCGATGCTCTCGGGTGAAGTGACGCCGGTCCTCAAAGCGCTGCGCGCGCACGGGCTCGACGTCGTCGCTATCCACCACCACATGACCGGGACCGATCCCGTCGTCATCTTCCTTCACTACTGGGGGAAGGGACGCGCGGAGGATCTCGCCGCCGGGTTCAAGGCGGCGCTCGACGAGACCGGGAAAGGCCCCCGCATGCACTGAGGACGCGAGGTCAGGCCGTGCGCCTGACCCCGACAGATTCCAGACCGGTTCAGAACGTCGTCAGCGGCTGCGGCAGGCCGACTCCGACGATAGTCCCTGACACGAAATTCACGAGGACCAGGACCACGATCACGATGATCGCGGACACGACCATGTACGGGACCACTTTCGCCTGCGGCGTCTTCATGAGGACCGGCAGACCCAGGTAGAAGAGATAGATCGAGTAGAGTCCCCCGATAATCGCAATCGGCGCGAGGGCGGGGATGATGGTCACGACGCCGGCAATCCAGGATGCGGTGGAGGCGTACGCCACGAGCTTCAAAGCCTGGATGGTGCTCGGCTTCGACTCGAAGGTGGGCGCGAGCTTGTCGATCACGAGCGCGCAGATGTATACGCCGACAAGCGTCAGCACGTAGTTGACGATCGCGTGGCTGAGGCCGCGCATGAAGCCAAGGCGGTACCCGAACACTCCGAAGACCGTCAACCCGATGAAGCCCGCGATCGCCGGAATCGCGGCGAGCGGGACGATGTACCCGCCATACAGCTTCGCGGTGTCCGTCGCTTCAGCGTCGATGACGTTCCACTCGCTCTTCGGGTCTTTGAGGATCCTGGTCACGCGGTCCTGGATCGCTGTGACGTTCATCTCGCCGGTGGCTACCATGGGCGCTCCTTTCTGACAAGTGACTCTGGCGGCGCCAGTCTACATGCATGTGGCGGTGGATGCCATCATCGAGCGGCACCCGACATGCTTCCACAGGCCATTGCGGGCATTTTCCCGTGAAACGACCAACAACTTTGTAATCCGCTGACGGTTCCGGTGTGCTGCCATGGCTGACGAGCGAACGACCGACTACTACGAGGTCCTGCAGGTGTCCGCGACGGCGGACCCCGAGACGATCCACCGGATCTACCGGCTGCTCGCCCAGCGCTTTCATCCCGACAACCTCGAGACCGGCAGCGACAGCCGGTTCCGGATGATCAGCGAGGCGTATACCGTCCTCAGCAATCCGCAGGAGCGCGCCCGCTACGACGTCGCGTACCAGCGGCAGAAACAGGACCGTTGGCGGCTGGTGGCGGCGGGAGCCGAGGCGGACAACGACTTCGAGTCGGAGCAGACCGCGCGCATGACGGTGCTCGAAGTGCTCTACACGAAGCGCCGCACCGAGCCGAGGGAGCCGGCCATCTTCACACTCGACCTGGAGGAGATGACCGGCCGCCCGCGCGAGCACCTGGAGTTCACGATCTGGTATCTGATCCAGAAGAAGCTCGTGCAGCGCGACGACAACTCCCGCCTGGTGATCACGGCGGAAGGGGTCGAGTTCCTGGAAGCGAACTACCGGACGAACACCCGCCGCCGGCTGCACGCCGCGAGCTGATCCCCCCTTCCGGGGTCTGACCCCGGTCTGACCCCGGTGCGGCCCCGGTCTGACCCCGCTGCGGCACCGCGAAGGACATCTGCCTGAAGAAAGAGTAGCAGGGCGGTGGCGTTTTCTGATGGACGTGGCCTCTTAGGTAGATTATCTTCTTGAGCATGCCGAAACGGGGCGCGCCGCCCATGCAGGGGGACATGCTGCAGGGCACGCTCGACCTGCTCATTCTCAAGACGATCGCGATCGGCCCGGCGCACGGCCACACCATCGCGCACGCGATCGAGCGGCGGTCTGACGACGTTCTGCAGGTCGAGCACGGGTCGCTCTATCCCGCCCTGCATCGCCTCGAGAACCGCGGCTGGATCTCCTCCTTCTGGGGCACCTCCGAAAACAACCGCCGCGCGCGCTACTACCGCCTCACGCCGAAGGGCCGCGCGCAGCTCGCCGAACAAACGTCGCGGTGGGACCAAATCGTTCGCGCCGTCAACGCCATCCTCCGGCCGGCCGACTGAGAACGCCATGGGCTGGTCTCGCTTCTTCCGCCGGAGCCGCTGGGACGCCGAGCGTGCGACAGAGCTCCAGGACTACCTCGCGCGCGAGATTGACGACAACCTCGCGCGAGGCCGCAGCCGCGACGACGCCGTTCGCGCGGCGCGCCGCAAGCTCGGCAACGTCACACGGATCCGCGAGGACATCTACGAGATGAACACCCTCGGCCTGATCGAAACCATCTGGCAGGACCTCCGTTTCGGCGTGCGGCTGCTGCGGAAGAACCCCACGTTCTCCATCGTCGCCATTCTCACCCTGGCGCTCGGAACCGGAGCCAACGCGGCGATTTTTCAGCTCGTGAACGCCGCGCGCCTTCGGACGCTGCCGGTCGAGAAGCCGCGGGAACTTGCGTCGATCGGGATCGACATGCACGGCGGCAAACGTGTCGGCCAGGGTTATCGCGGCCGTTCGGTTCATACCGAGCCGCTCTGGCAGGCGATTCGCGCGAACCAGCCGGCGTTCTCGTCGGTGTTCGCCTGGGGCAGCGACACCTGGGATCTCTCCGTGGAAGGGGAGTCGCACCCGGCGCAGGGCCTGTATGTCAGCGGCGGCTTCTTCGACGCGCTTGGCGTTCGCGCGCACGTCGGGCGCGTGTTCGCGGCGGCCGACGATCGGAAGGGATGCGGCTCTCCGGGCGCGGTGCTCTCGTACGGATTCTGGCAGGCGCGTTATGGCGGCAGTCCCGGCGTCATCGGCCGAAAGATCACGCTCGACGGCCAGCCCTTCGGGATCGCCGGCGTCGCGCCTCCGCAGTTCTTCGGTGTCGAGGTCGGCCGCAGCTTCGACGTGGCGATCCCGTTGTGCGCCGAGCCGATCATCCGCGGCGATCAGGCCGGCACCGGCCAGGCTCACGTGTGGTGGCTCGACATCATGGGCGAGGCCGGCGATCCGGTACTCAGGCTGCGGCCTGCCCGTGGTGGCTTGCACCGTGAACCGCTGGCCGAGCGGCGAGGCGCCGGAGAAATACCGGCGGGCGAACGACGGCGATCTGCGTGAGGAGTACAAGCCGATCGCGTACCTCGCGCTGTCGCAGGAAGCGGATCTGGAGCCTTATGTGGATGTGATCGTACGTTCGGACCTGCCGCTGGCGTCAGCGTCAGCCGGGCTCACACGAGGGATTCTCGGCGCGGCGCCCGGCGCCGCGGTCTCGTACCGGGCCATCAGCACCTACGTGAACGACTCGCTGGCCACCGATCGCCTGATGGCGTCTCTGTCGGGATGCTTTGGAGCCCTGGCTGTGCTCATCGCGACCCTCGGACTCTACGGCGTCGTCTCGTGCATGGTTGCGCGCAGGAAAGTCGAAATCGGCATTCGCATGGCCCTGGGCGCCGATGCGCGCCTGATCGTGCGGATGGTGCTCGTCGAGACTGGCGTGCTCCTCGCCGGGGGACTGGCCATCGGCGTGCCGCTCGCCGTGGTGACCCTGCGCTGGGCGGCGAGCCTGCTCTACGGCGTTGGGCCGTGGGACCCGCTATCGTTCGCGGCCGCCACAGGCGCCCTGGCGTTCGTGAGTCTCGTCGCCGCGTGGATTCCAGCCCGGCGCGCCTCACCGCTCGCGCCGACCATCGCGCTCAGCGAGTAGCTGGCCGGGATGTGACCCTGGCTGACGCTACGCGCGGGCCGGCTCCGGAACCCGCTCCAGTTCCTCCAGGCACCGCCAGATGGCGTCGCTCGCGCGGCTGATGTCGTTGTCCAGGCCCACGGAAAAGCGCACCAGTCCGTCGGTCAATCCCATCGCGTGGCGCTCGGCGGCTGGTATCTCCGACGATGTGCTGGAGCCGGGCGCGCTGAAGAGCGTCTTGAAATATCCGAGGCTGACGGCGAGATAGCCGACCTTCTCGTCCTGCATGCGCATCATGAGCCGCGACGCCCGGTCGTGCGTGCCGACGTCCAGGGTCAGCATGCCGCCGTACCCGAATCCCGGATTCGCCAGGGACGCGATGAGCGTGTGCTGCGGGTGCGACGGCAGGCCCGGGTAGTGCACGGGGAGCCCGCGTGCCGTCAGGTCGCGCGCCAGCGTGAGCGCGTTGTCGCCATGCTTCCGGATGCGCAGGTGCAGGCTGTGCAGGTTCTTGAGGATGCTCGCGGCGCGCAGGCTGTCGAGCACCGGGCCAAGCAGCATGCTCGTGCCGGAGTTCGGGTCGTTGAGACGGTTGATGAAATCGGCGGAGGAGATGACGCAGCCGGCGACGCAGTCGCTCGTGCCGTTCACGAACTTCGTCAGGCTGTGCACGACGATATCGGCGCCCAGCCGGATCGGCGAGAGGATCATCGGGCTGAACGTGTTGTCGACGACGAGCCTGGCGCCGTGCTCGTGCGCGATCCGCGCCACGGCGGGAATGTCGCAGACCTCGAGCAGCGGGTTGCTGATCGATTCGACGTAGACGACGCGGGTGCGCGAGGTCATCGCGCGGCGGACCGCTTCATGGCTGCGCGTGTCCACGAACCGCGTCGTGACGCCGAAGCGCGGCAGCAGGTTCTTGAAGAACGCGTACGTGCCGCCGTAGATCGTGCGGCCGGCGACGATCTCGTCGCCGGCCGAGCACAGCGCCAGGATCGTGCAGGTGATCGCGCCCATGCCCGAGGCCATCACCTGGGCCGCCTCCGCGTCTTCCATGCGCGCGAGCGCGTCGGCGAGGAACTTGTCGGTGGGGTTCCAGTGACGCGAGTACAGGAAGCACCCCGCGATGTCGTGCTCGAAGGCTTCCTCCATCCGCTGCGGGTTGAGGAAGGTGTAGGTCGTCGAATCGGTGATCGACGGGTTGACGTCGCCGAACTCACCGAACACCAGGAAATCCTGCACGCGGGCGGCGGGATCGAACGGCATGGCAGCTCTCCGAGCGTCGGCGCTCAATTTTGAAGACTCACAAGCGGCAGATCAAAAGCTCTCTCTCGTAGACCATCTCCGGGGGCAGACGATCGTGCAGGTCGATGAACAGGCGCTCGTGGTCGAGGACTTCACGCTTCCACGCCTCGCGATCGAAGGCCTGCAGCTCCTCGAACGTGGCGCGCGCAAACGGCAGCCCCGTCCAGTCGATGTCCTCGTAGCGGGGCATCCAGCCGATGGGTGTCTCCCGCGCGAGCGCCCGATCGCGGACGCGATCCACGATCCACGTCATGATCCGCATGTTCTCACGGTAGCCGGGCCACAGCAGCCCGCCGTTCGCGCCCCTGCGGAACCAGTTGACGTGGAAGATCTTCGGTGTCTCGCTGAGGCTTCGCTGCATCGTGATCCAGTGGCGGAAGTAGTCGCCCATGTGGTAGCCGCAGAAGGGCAGCATCGCCATCGGGTCGCGGCGCACTTTTCCCACCTCGCCGACCGCCGCGGCCGTCGTCTCCGATCCCATGGTGGCGCCGGCATAGACGCCCGCCGTCCAGTTGAACGCCTCGAACACCAGCGGCACCGTCGACGCGCGCCGGCCGCCGAAGATGAACGCGCTGATCGGCACGCCGTCGGGTGACTCCCAGTCGGCGTCGATGATCGGGCACTGCGCGGCGGGGGCGGTGAAGCGCGAATTCGGATGCGCCGCGGTCGTGCCGCTCGTCCTGGCAATCTCCGGCGTCCAGGGCCGTCCGCGCCAGTCGAGGCACTCGGACGGCGGCTCGTCGGTCATGCCTTCCCACCAGACGCCGCCGTCCGGCGTCAGGCCGACGTTGGTGAAGATCGTGTTTCTCGCGATGGTCGCCATCGCGTTGGGATTGGTCTTCGCCGACGTTCCGGGCGCGACGCCGAAGAATCCGGCTTCGGGATTGATGGCGCGCAGGCGGCCCGCAGGGTCCGGCTTGATCCACGCGAGGTCGTCGCCGACCGTGGACACCTTCCATTGCTTCAACCCGTCGGGCGGGATGAGCATCGCCAGATTGGTCTTGCCGCACGCGCTCGGGAACGCCGCGGCCACGTAGGTCTTCTCTCCGTGCGGATCCTCGAACCCGAGGATCAGCATGTGCTCGGCCATCCAGCCCTCGTCGCGGGCCATCGCCGACGCGATTCGCAGGCCGAAACATTTCTTTCCGAGCAGGGCGTTGCCGCCGTACCCCGAGCCGTACGACCAGATCTCGCGCGTCTCCGGAAAATGCACGATGTACTTCTCGTCGTTGCAGGGCCAGGGCACGTCGCGCTCGCCGGGCGACAGCGGCCTGCCGACGCTGTGCAGGCACGCGACGACACGCTTGCCGCCGCGATCGATCTCGTGCAGCACCCGCGCCCCGGCTCGCGTCATGATCCGCATATTGACGACCACGTAGGGGGAGTCGGTGAGCTGGATGCCGATCTGCGACGTCGGCGATTCGACGGGTCCCATGCAGTAGGCCAGCACGTACATCGTGCGCCCCGCCATCGAGCCGGCGAACAGCTTTCGGAGCCGGGTGCGCATCTCGTACGGGTTGACCCAGTTGTTGGTCGGCCCGGCGGCATCCTTCGACAACGAGCAGATGAACGTGCGCTGCTCCACGCGCGCGACGTCGTTCGGATCCGATCGCGCGTAGAAGCATCCAGGCCACGCGGCCTCGTTGAGCCGCAGGAACGTGCCGCTCTCCACCATCTCGTCGCACAACTGCGCGTACTCCTCCTGCGAGCCGTCGACCCAGTGAATCGCGGCCGGCCGCGTCAGCTCGCGCATCTTGTCGACCCAGCGCAGGAGATGTTTGTTGGTGGCGAGCGGAATGGAACAATCGCGTGCTCGCATATGAGTGCCTCCGCCTGACACTACCACTCTGGTGTGTTGACGGCGCTTCAAAGTTCGCCGTTCGCGCGCGCGATCGATGCGCGCGCGGCGTTGTGGAGGATCTCGTCAACCGTGCCGGACTTCCGTCGCGCCACACGGACAGCGCTCGGGGCTCGGGGCTCGGCCCTCGGCGCTCAGGACTGGCCGTCAACTTTGATAGATGCTGCCGGGAAACGCGAGGAGCGCGGCGGCCTACAGAACGCCCGCCACAATCTGGACGATGAGCCTGTCGCCTGCCGCAGGCCTCTTGCGACCGAAACAGAACCATCCCTGCAGCCTGCCACCATTATTTCACCCGCCGATCACGAGCACGCCACTGTCTACTCGTTAATCAGGGTGGGAGGCAGACGGAGGTGCCACGTGACGCTGGCCATGCGGACCCGGCCGGTCCTTCCGCCCCGGGGCGCGACACTCGTTGCCATCATCGTGTCTGGCGCGATGCTCCTGCCGGCCTCCGCTGGTGCCGCAAGGCAGGACGCCGGCGCGCGGCCGATCGTGAGCGGCACTCGCATCCGCCCGCTCGACGCGAAGGCCGCCGACCTGCTCGAGCAGGGGCCGCTTCGCTCGCGGACGATCAAGCGCCTCATTGACACGCTCGAACAAAGCGACGTGATCGTGTTCGTCAGCACGGGCCTTCTGATGATTTCCGGCGAGACCGTGTTCGTCACGGAATCCTCGGGCACGCGGTTCCTGCGAATCGTGCTCAGCGTTCCCGAAGCGGACGACCGGCTTCTCGGCTGGCTCGGGCACGAGCTGCAGCATGCCGTCGAGATCGCCACGGCGCCCGAGGTGACGAGCGTCGAAACGATGGCCGCCTTCTACCGGCACGTCGGAAATGTGTCGGGCAGCGGCGTGTGCACGCCCGAGGCACAGAAGTTGACGGCGACGGTGAGTGCCGAGGTCGCGGCCGAACCCTGGCCCTGGAGAGAGCTACGACACTGACTTGAGCATTCGGCCGATGAACTCGTCGAGCTGCCGCGTCGTGCCGATCCAGCGGACGACGGCGACGATGTCGTGGTCCCAGTCGATATAGATGATGTTCTGGCCGTTGCCCCGGAAGGTGACGCTCGACTCGGGCGCCGAGGGCAGCGACTTCCTTGCGGGGTTCAGGAACCAGTTGCAGAAGCCGTACTCCGCGTTCGCGGGACCCGGTGTCCGCGCCATCTGGATCCACTTCGGCGAGACGATCTCGCGATCGTTCCAGCGGCCGTTGCGCAGGAACAGGTAGCCGAACCGCGCCATGTCGTAGGCGTGGATGAACATGCCGCCGCCCCAGTGGCCGCCGCCGGTCATCGACTGGATCTTTCGGCCGTCGAGCTCGATCCAGGCGTTCTCGTACCCGTACCAGCGCCACGTCGAAGAGGCGCCGATCGGTTCCATGACCTGCTCGCGCAGGACTTCCGGCAGCGGACGGCGCCACACGTGCAGCGCCGCGAGCGCGAGCACGTTGATGCGGACGTCGTTGTACTTGTAGTGGGTGCCCGGCTCCCACAGCTTCCGGTTCGGCCAGTCGGACGGTCTCTCGCCTTCGGGCCGGTCGGCCCAGTCCGGTTTACCCCAGAGCGTGCCCTGCCAGTCGCTCGTCTGCCGGAGCAGGTGGTCCCATTTGATCGTCTGGTTGTGCGGCGCCTCGAAGAGATCGACGTCGGGCGGCATATAGCCCCGCGCGTAGTCGTTCACGTCCCGGATCAACCCGCGCTGCCACGCCACGCCGACGACGGTCGAGAGAAACGTCTTCGTGACGCTGAAGGTCATGTCCACGCGGCTTGGGTCGCCCCATTCGGCGACGATGTAGCCGTGCCGCGTGATCACGCCGTTGGCGGCGCCGCGCGCCTTCAGTGGACCGATGGGCGTGTCGAACGGCTCGCGGCCGCCGAAGGTGGTCGCCAGGTTGTCCGCGAGGTCTTTCGTCGACGTCGCTTCGCTCGCGACCGCGAACTTCACGGCGTCGTCGAGCGCGGCCGTGTCGATGCCAACGTCCCGCGGGTTCTTGTGCTGCCAGTCGAGCCGGGCAGGGAAGTAGGGCGCCTGGGCCGGAGGTGCTGCTCGCGGCGGCGTCGCAGCCGGACGCTGGCCGGCCAGCGCGGGTGCGCCGGCGAGTCCGAGTACCCCGGGCACGAAAGTGATGCCGACGACGAGCGTTCGGACAGCGGCGCGCAGCATGTGATCCTCCAGACGGTCCGGCGCGGGACGATGGAATTCGCGGTTCCTGAGCGCCGCGATTATATCCGTGGCCGAGCCGTTCGGCGGGACTGTCTGTCGCCTCGCGTCAGAAGCGATAACGAAACCCCAGTGTGGGCCGTATGTGGGCGCCGAGTTCCGCCGGGGTCAGCGGCATGCGCGTAGCGGTGAGGGTGACCGTGACTTCCAGTTCGAAGAGGATCTCCTTCATGCTCACGATCAATACCGAAGCGCGCCTCGCGCTGTCGTGAGGATCGTCTGAAGAAGAGTGAGGAATCGTGAGGCCGTGCGGCTCACCTTGTTCCGGGCGAGCGAGTTGCCGCGTTTCAGTGTGAAATAATCGGGTCGTGGCCTCACCGATCGGCCCCGATACCCTGCGGTTTCTCCGCGCGCTGAAGCGCAACAACAACCGCGCGTGGTTTCAGGCCCGGCGCGACGTTTACGAGCGGGACGTGAAGGGGCCGATGCTCGCCGTAATCGCGCGGCTCGCCGCGGATTTCAAGCGGTTTGCGCCGGAGATGGTGAGCGCCCCGGATTCTCTCTTCCGGATCTACCGCGACACGCGCTTCACCGAGGACAAGACACCGTACAAGACCCACGCCGCCGCGTCGTTCTGGTCGCGTGGCCTGGGGCGCGGCCGCGGCGCGGGACTGTACTTCGAGGTCGCGCCCGGCTGGACGTGGATGGGCGGTGGATTCTACGCCCCGGAACCCGCCGACCTCGTCCGGATCCGCGCGCACATCGCTGACACCTACCCGGAGATTCACCGCACCGTGCGGTCAGCCGCGTTCAGGCGCGGTTTCGGGGAGCTGGCCGGGGATCGCCTGACGCGGGTGCCCCGGGGATACGCGAAGGACCACGAGGCGGCCGAGTACCTCAAACACAGGAACTTTCTCGCTGGGCGTGAGTTCCCCGCGGAGTTCGCGACGAGCGCGGCGTTCTATCCGACGCTGGTCGAGACGTTCAAAGCGGCCATGCCGCTCGTGCGCTTCCTGAACGAAGCGATGGCGAGCGATGTCGGCGGCGCATAGAGGACTCGAGATCGCTGGATCGCCACGTTTGGCGAATGCGGTGCCTGGCTGCTATGATCTAGTGTTCCGGCCAACGTGCCGGGACCATCCGTCGCGCACGCCGCGTGTCCCCATCGTCCAGAGGCCCAGGACGTGGCCCTTTCAAGGCCAAAACACGGGTTCGAATCCCGTTGGGGACGCCACCTGATTTTCCGAGCTCTCAGCGGCAGTCAAGTACTTGAACGCGTTGGCGGTTACGGCGGTTCGAACAAACTGTTTTCCGTCGAATGCAATCCCGTCCGGAAAGAACAGCTGCTGCAGCCGCTGCTTCTGATTCAGCGACGCCTGCACCCACAGGTCCGCCGCCCGCGGTAAAACGCGCTCTGCGAAGGCCAGGATGCCTTCTACGTCGAATTTATCGAGCTCCGCGGAGTGCCGGTCAATCTGCGTGAGCGTGAGCTCCTGGCGCAGCCTGTCTCGTTGCCGCTCGTACGTGTCGAGGTCGATGGCCTGCGCGTAGATGAAGGCTTCATCCAGGCGGTCGAGCTTCTGCTGAATCGTCTTCGCGTTGCGCTCCGCGTCGGCAGCGTCGCGGCCGACGACGGCTTTGCGTTCGTGCCACGCGCGAAGAACCAGATCCTTGACGAGCCGCATGTAGCCCGGTGTCGGCTGCAGGCGCTCCAGTTCGTCGGTGAAAAGACCTTCGAGCTTGGCCTTGGTCACGTTGACCGCCCGACACTGACGCCAGCAGTGGTAGTACGCGTACCGTCCGCTTCGTCCCTTCGACCAGCTCGCGGTCAGCGGCCTGCCGCAGTCAGCGCATCGCACAAGACCCTTCAGTGGGAAATCGGGACGAGTGCGCAGGTGCGGTCCGACGACCTTGATTCGTCCCTGCAGGATCGCCTGCACCCGGTAGAACGTCTCGTCCGATACCAGCGGATCGAAGTCCCCGCGCCGTGACACGCCGAAGTGCGGCATATCGATGAAGGCGGTGTAGAGCCGATTCGTGAGCATGCGCCCGAAGCTTTGCGGATTCATGATCGAACCGGAGCGCGTTCGGAATCCGCTCCGGGTAACGGCGTCGAGAACTTCCTCTTTCGTGAAACGGCCAGTGGCGAATTCCTCGAATGCCCTCGTGACAAGCGCCGCACGATCGGGATCGGGCATCAAGCTCTTGCCGGTCCATTTTGGGGCGTTGAGATAGCCGACAGGCGGAATGAACATCCAGCGGCCCTGTTCGAGCGCCATTCGCATTCCTGCTCGCGTTCGCTCGGACCGCACGTCATTGTCGAATTGCGCGAAGGCGGCGAGCACACCCTCCATCAGCTTGCCAGTCGACGTGTCGTCGATCGGCTCGGTCACCGAGCGTAGAGAGATCCCCAGCGACTTCAACAGAGCCCGCAACGCAAAATGGTCGTACTTTTCTCGGGCGAACCGCGTGAGGTTATACACGATGACGAAGTGAACCTTGCCCTTGTGGGTGCGGCAGTAGTTCAGCAGCTTCTGCAGTTCCGTGCGATCCACGGTCTTCGCGCTCTCGCCTTCCTCCCTGAACCGCTCGACGACTTCGTATCCCTCGCGCCGGCAGTACTCCTCGCACGCGCGGAGCTGCGTCGGCAGGCTCAGATTCTCCGTCTGCTCCTTCGTGCTGACGCGAACGTAGATGACGGCGCCGATCATTGGTCGCAGCTTAGCGCTGTTCTCCGCGCGCGACAAGGTGATCGGTACTCGGCTCACGGCGGCTACTCCCGCGATCGCTGTTGCAGGAAGATCTCCACGACAACATGCGCCATGGCGTCCGCATGTCGCCGGATCTGATCGACTTCCACGTCCGAGAGACCATCGGCCTCGGGTCCGAGCAGCTCGCGACATCGGACAGTCGAAATCGGCTCGGAGTGCACGTCGTGATCGTGTTCCATGGCCGCTCCACATCGGATCCGCAGAACCCGTAGGCATGTCCTGGATGTGCGGCGCTCCAGAACGCCGGCGGATCAGGCCGACGTCCCGGATTAGTCGCGCGGATGTGGGCGGTTGGCCGACATCGATCACCGGCAACAACGCGGCGCCGATGTTGATGGCAAAGGGCTAATCGCCGGTCGCCATCGACGGCGCGAGAGTCCTGAATGTGCCCGGGACCTCGGTCGCGGGCCGGTTCAGGATGGCGTGCGCGTCACCAACGCGGGCCAATTCGGCGAGCGTTGTCGCTGCACGATTGCCGCTGATCCGAGGTCAGACCAAGGTCGATCGTCGGAGCGGCATGTTGGTTTGTGAGAATGAGCGCTACGATCGGGATCCTCGGGATGCCGCCGCAGCGCGATCCGCATTGGGCAATGCGGAGGTGGTGTCGAGGACGACACCAACGATATCGGCAGGATACGTCGTCAGAAATGGCGCGTCAAACTCAGCCATACCCCAGTGTCAGCCATACCCCGGCCATCACGCAAGTGCCAAAGACCGCGCTGCGCGGAGGCGCGGTCAATGCCCGAAGCCGCGTAGCGGTCGGCGCACAGCGCTGAGGCATTGAGGGCGCTGAGCACAGCGCCAGAATCGAACGCGTGATGGCCGGCGGCTCCAGTGACCAGGGGAGGAGGCAGTCTCGTCACGAGAACGTGCGCGATACTCGCGTGCGCTTTCGTCTGGAATGCCGTGCTGATCGTGCCCCCGAATCGTCGCGCGCTTCCTGCGCAGATTCTCAGTGGCACGCGAGACGTGAGCGACCCCCTTTGGAACGTGCCCCGGGTCAACTTGCGGGGCGAAGTGGGGGGTCGCTCACGTCTCGCTCACGGTACTATCCGCCGAGCCGGGCGGCAGAAAGCGCCGCCGCCTGCGGTACCCCGACGTTGTGCTGATGCGCTCCAAGGTTCCGAACCACAGAGGGTTGTCGCGCGTTCGATCGCGTTTTCGTTGGCGATCGTCCGTTGCTGTCGTTGTTCGATACTGCTGTGTTGAGGGGAAGATAGGCCCCCGGGTCTTCTTCCCCTCCATCTTCCCTTGGTGAAGGTGGGACCCGTTGGGGGTTGACGTTGGCGCCCCGGGTCAACGTCACCCTCACCGTCACCCTGCGCGGGCCGGTTCAGCTCACTGCAACCAAGGACGAAAGGGAACGAATGCATCTGAAAGAATGGGACTGGCGAATCGCCTCCGCGTAACCGTCTAACCGTCGCAACGGGGCTTCCGCTGGCTGTGCGGCATTGCAGCGAGCGGAAGCACGCTCATCAGACTCTCCGACGGCACTTCAACGGGGCGCTTGGAATGATGTCAGCTTGAGGTTGACGGAGCACGGGCGTCTGACTGATAATGGTTTTGGTCGTCCCGACTAGTATTTCTAAATGGGGTGACTTAGTACAGGGCTCCCTCGGGAGCCCTTCGTTTTTCCCCCCAAATCCAGGAGTTGCTGATGGATCGGGTTGCCGTCTTCGTGGACGCCGGCTACCTGTTCGCCCAGGGATCAGTGGCTCTTGCGGGCCAAAAGCTCCCTCGCGGTCGCCTCGTACTGGACCACGAAAAGGCGATCGACGCGCTCGCCAACTTCGCAACCAGGGTGAGCGGTGTCGACCTGTTGCGCGTGTACTGGTACGACGGAACGTCAACCGGCCCGAGTCCCCAGCACCTCACGCTGGCGCACCTCGCGCGCGTCAAGGTTCGTCTCGGCTTCGTCAACAGCTTTGGCGAACAAAAGGGAGTCGACTCCCTGATCGTCACGGACATGATTGCGCTGGCGCGCAACCATGCGATGAGCGAAGCGGTGCTGTTGTCCGGCGACGAGGATCTGCGCGTCGGAGTGCAACAGGCGCAGGAGTTCGGCGTTCGCGTGCATCTGCTTGGAATTCGTCCGAGCCGAGGGAGTCAGTCGTTGTTCCTGCTTCAAGAAGCTGATTCGACGCACGAGTGGAGTTCCGACGATCTCGCGCCGTTCCTGTCTTGTAAGCCGGAGATCGCCGTCGTACCAGCAATGGCGCCCGTGGCGGCGGTTCCGGCGCCGGAAGCCGCCGCGGTCGCGGCTGCCGCGCCGTTGCAACCTGCGGCTCTCGTGGCTCCTCCACCGCTGGAACCTCTACTCGTACCCGATCCTCTGGTAGATATTGCCTCCGCGCTCGCGCGGGAGATTCCCGCGGCCGAACTCGAAGCCCTCACCGAATCAATTCGTCAATCCGGACAGATCCCGAGAGAGTTCGACGGCCGACTGTTGGCCGAGGGCGGCCGTGCGCTCAGGGCGCGACTCGATGCTGCGCAGAAGAAGGAGGTTCGAAACGCGTTTCTCAAAGCCTGTGAACGTCGCTTCGCCGAAGCCGAACAGGACGCCGCTCGTGACGTTGCGGCAAAACCCGAAGCCCCTTAATCGTTCGTTCAACCGTTAGTTTCTCGCAGAGGAACATATGGCCGAATCCGCGACTGTAGTCGAGATGCCGGCGTCCGAGCCGAAAGCTGGCTCGATCAAGAAACCGCCGCAAAAAACCGCCGTGGCCACGACCCCGCCTGAGAAGAAGAAACGCGCAAAGAAAACTCGCCGAAACACGAAGCGGGGCAAGACCGTGCGCGGCAAGACGCCGACGCGTGTATTCGTCTCGGCGGAGCAGTTACCACGCCAGAGTCTTGAACAAGCGCTTCGTGTTCCGCGGGCGCTGCACCAGACGCTCGCAGGCGGCCCCGCCACGTGGGAGCAGATTGCCGACGCGGCCGGCATCGGCGCAAAGAACCAACGGAATAAGTACTTTCTCTGGTCCGCGCAGGCTTACGGCCTCGTTGAAAAGGACGACAACACGTTTTCGCTCACTGAACTCGGGCGCAAGATCCTCGCGCCCACGCGATTGAACGAGGAGAAGGAAGCAGCGATCCGCGCTGTGATGACACCCGTCGTCTTTAGCCGGTTCTTTACCGATTACAACGGCAACCCATTTCCATCGGACGTGTATCTGGGCAACGTGCTTGAGAGTCGCTACGGCGTTCCGCGAGAACGGGTCGACGAAGCCAAAACGCTTCTTCGAGAAAACGGGGGCTACGCGGGGATCCTTCGTCAAGAAGGCGATCAGATGGTCGTGCGGCTCGACCCGGCAACGACGGGTGTCAGGACAACGACCGAACCGCCGCCAGAGCTGGTTGGAGCGCACGACGCCGCGGCGACCACGTCCGCGTCCGCCGCGTCTTCGTCCGACTTCGCGAAGATGTGCTTCGTGATTACGCCCATTGGAGAAGAGGAAAGCGCCGAGCGCAAACACGCCAACATGATCTTCAAGAACGTGATCGAACCGGTCGTCGCGGACCTGGGGCTGACCGCCCGACGTGCTGATCAGATCGACCGCGCGGGCCTCATCACGCAGCAGATATTCGAGTGTCTCGCGAAGGCGCGAATCTGCGTCACCGACCTCTCCTTCAACAACCCGAATGCGTTCTACGAGTTGGGTATCCGGCATATGTGCAAGGTTCCTACGGTCCAGATCATCCGGAAGGGCGACCGGATCCCATTCGACGTTTCGCAGGGTCGAACCATCAAGATCGACATGACTGACGTGTACTCAGTAATGGATTCGGTGGAATCGGCGAAGAAGGAGCTTCGACAGCATCTGAAGCACGCGCTCAGTGCCGACTACAAGGGCGAGGATAACCCCGTGAACACGTATCTACCCGGCGTGGAGGTGAAGCTCCCGAGCTAAAATCTGCCGGCCGTTCCTACGGCTTCGGCGCTAGACGATGATCCCGGCGATCCGTGGCGCGTTGAGGGCTCGTTCGAATGATCACGGGGTAATTTGACAGCCGGTACTCGCCGGGCTTATTCTGATCCGTAGAACGGAAGTCAACCAGGTTATCCGCCGCCCCGCTTGGGGAGAGAGCGGTTACCAGGAGGTAGAGATGGCTGAGTACGTACTCCGCGACGTCAATCCCCACATCTGGAGTCGGTTTACTGAACGGGCGAACCTCGAAGGTTGGCCTACGAAGGCCCTTCTTGTCGGCCTGATGGACGCCTACGGCCGCAGCGAGATCAGTCCCACCACCGCGCCACCTCGGCAACTCCCGCAATGGGCGTGGCTGCGCGCTTACTATCGTGAGGTGGTCAAGAACGACGCCTCCTTCCTTGACCTTGACGTTGAGGCCCAATGGGAAGCGCTTGTCCAGCACGTTGTCGAGTCCCCGGCCGGTTTGGAGTGGCGGGAACTCGCTGCGGTGCCAATCCGGACGCGTGCGGAAGTTCTCCGCTGGTTGCGGCAGACGAGCAACCTCAGCGTCCGACATGTGCTCACGCTTCGCGCGATCGCTCACATAGGCGAAGGACCAGATCTTCAGACCAACCGGCGTGCCTTCCAGTACGAAGTGCTCGGGCTGTCCTCAAGCCAACAGGCATGGATCGCGGACTTCGGCGGCGGCTGGCGCGTTCTTCTCGCGATCGACGGTGAATCCGGGGACTGGAGCAAGCCGTTTCCAGGGAAGGAAGACGCTCTGGATGCCCTGGCGCGTGCGCTCGAAGGTCGCGACACTGAAGCTGGAGTTCTGATGGACATCGAAGAAGTTCGGGGCACCGTCCAGTTGTCGACCAATATCGGAACGCGCTGTCGGCACTGCGCGGAACTCGTCGGGTTCAGCGACGACGGGGACTTGAGCCAGTCGATCAACCACTACATCGACGCTCATGGATACCGGCTACTCCACCTTGGAACGCAGACGAGCCACGCCGCCGATGGGTCACCTTGGCATAGCACGATTGCAGTGCTCGGCCACGACAATCCGCCGCCGGATGCCCCGAAGCCGGAAGTCCGGATCGTGATGATGGATCCGTCCGAGTAGTATATGAGCCAAAAGAGCTGGTCCGACGTCGTGCGCGAGCGAGAGGACGCTTTTGAACGCGCGGTCGTGGATGCGATGCGACAACTGATGCAGGGGCGCCACATGTATCAGTCGATCGTCATCCCGAACCACATAGACAAATACCTCCTCATGAAGGACGGAAAGAACGAGCAGCACAACCACACCTCGATCACTGCCATGATGACAGGACACTGGCTCCTCCAGGGTCCGCCAGCGGCTCTTGGCGCGGCTCGTGTGTGCGTTTGCAGGCCGCCAGACCTCAAGCTGTTTTGCCAACACAGTCGTTGCGATCGCGTAGAGGCGTTCAACTTGGTTTACGCCAAGTCTCTTTTGGGCGACCTCGGCGGTAAAGCCGACTTCCAGACCGAGAAGGGGGAGAGCGAACAGAAGTTCGTATTCGGATACCAGTGCCAGTCATGTAAGGGAACGCCGGAGTTCTTTCTGATCCACAGGCGCGGCCTTCGCTTGACCCTGGAAGGCCGTTCCCCGATGGAGCATGTCGCGGTGCCGGCCGTCATCCCAAAGTCATTCCACCGGTTCTACGTCGGCGCCGTCATTGCGCACCAATCGGGCCACACGCTCTCTGGCATCTTCATGCTTCGCACGCTGATCGAACAGTGGGCGAGGCAGGTCACCGGCAGCACCAAACGGGATGCTGATCAAGTGATGGAGGCCTATATGGAGACTCTGCCAAAGGATTTCAGCGACAGATTCCCGTCGATGCGGAAGCTCTACGCCGAGTTGAGCGCCGACATTCATGGAGCAGTGGGCGCTCCGGAACTTTTCGATCGCGGCCGGCAGATAATCGACGAGCATTTTGATGCCCGGCGACTATTCAGGCTGGCGGACAAGGCTGCCGGTCCTCCCGCCGCAGTGGCATCGGAGAAGCCCGAGCTATCCGCCTAGGCGGCTTTCGAACTCACGTCGGCGAGCCCTTCCATCCGCAGGTGCCAGCCATGCGAAATCCCGTTCGGCGACGCCACCTTGGCTGGCACTCTCCCGCCACCGTCGATTCCAATTGATGCGCCGAACCCGTGCCCTTTCGTCAGAGGTGATCGTAAGATGCTCCCAAGCTGCCGATGCTGCCAAAGAACTGGCATCGTCATGTTGGTTGTGAGCGGGCTCGGCGCTACCGTCGCGCTGGAAGGACCTCGCGTTCTCGAGTCGAAAGGCTAGAGTACGAGCTCGTTGACAACAACCTGTGGTTTCCGATCCGAATGCTCTTCACTTTCTCGGTTGTTCTTGTGATAGGCGGTGCCGGAATCTTCGTTCTTCTCCGCCTCATAGAGGAGCGCGATCATCTGGGCGATCGCCCGCGCTAGGCCGCCAAGTCCGCGAACCCTCTGCCCCGAGGAGGTTGAAACGTACCTCGCCCGCTACGGCGATCACATTTACAAGGCTTTAGCACAAGCTCGTTCAGAGTGGAGTTCATCCAAGCGCCCATCGCGTTCGTAGAGGACGAAGGCGCTTGGACGCCAGCAACTGCCCGAAGGGGTCGGTGTTGCGGTGGGCAGCTGAGCGCGGTTGCCTGTCGACTTCGATTGGAGCGATCGCGGCCGTGGATGAGCCTTGGCCGGGTCCGACGCCCTGGGTGGTTCACCCTGCTCGACGAAGCCCATCGAGTTGGCTGAGCCACGGCACGATCTGGTTCCAACTGGCGGGCATTGGGGACGTTCCCAAGGGTGGCAGCCCGGCCTTGCCGAGCAGCCGTTCCGCCGCTGCAACTCCCTCGAAGCGATAGGCCCGACCCTCGGGCGTAAACCGCAGCGGCTCCTCCAGGGCTTCGCGCAGAAGCTGCCGCCCATCCGCGACACGCCCCGTCGTCAACAGCTCGCGCCACTGCGCGACATGCGCGAGCACTCTGGCCTCGATCGTCTCCCGGTCGAGCACGAGCGCCTGCCGAGCTTCCGTCGCCGCGATCGACGCCACCAGCGTCTCCCGTTCCGCCTGTCGCGTCTGAAGCTGCGCGACAAGCGGCGCGATGGTGCCGCCTTCCTCGATCGCCATCGTGAGGCGCGCAATGCGCTGGTCGAGCGTGCGCAGCTCCGCACCGAGCCCCTGAACGGTGCTCTCCAGTTCCGCAGGCTTCAGCGCCTCGAACACGACGTCGAGGATGGCCTTGACGACCGCCGGCCGCAGCGCGTCCTGCCGCATCGAGCGGAGCACGGCATCCTCAACGACCCGCACCGGCAGCACGAGGCCGTTCGTGCAGGCGGTCGTCCCGCGCTTCCAGTGCGCGAGACACCCGTAGAAGTAGGCCCGCTGGCGTCCGTGGCTGCGACTGACGACCGCGAGCGTGCCGCCGCAGACCGAGCACCGCGCGAATCCCGACAACAGATACGACGACTCGACATCGCGCCGCACGATCGGCCGCTCTCCTTGCGCCGTGGTCAGCCGGACCCGCACCGTGGCCATGCGCGCGTGTGCCGCGTTCCACAGCTCGTCGCTCACGATGCGCGGCGCCGTGACGCGTTCCCACTCCGACGCCGGCCGTGGGCGCTGCCGCTTCTGGCCCCAGCGGTCGCGCTTCTGGCTCTGGTTCCAGAACCCCTCACCGAGATAGAGCCGCCGGTGCAGGATCGTCCGCACCGATGACGGGCTCCAGCCGTGGCCCCCAGGCGCGACGATGCGCTCCGCGTTCAACTGCTTCGCCGTTCGCGTCAGGCCGTTCTCCGCTGACAGCTCGAACACACGCACGATGGCGGCGGCCTGCACGTCGTTGACGCGCCGCTCGACGTGCGACCGCTTGCCATCTGGCCCGAAAACCGGGAGGTTGTCGTAGCCGAACGTCTTGCCGCCGGTGACGTGCCCCGCTCGCGCCTTCCGCAGCAGCGCGTCGTAGGTCCGCTGCCGAGCCTTCTCGCGTTCCTGCTCCGCGCCGAACGTCTCCAGCGCCATCATCGCCTTCTCGATCGGCGAGTCGATCGTCCGCTCCTTGCCAGTCATGTAGTAGAAGATTCGGACGCCAGCCACGACGAGTGCCTTCAGCGCCACCATCGTCTCGACCATCTCGCGGCCGAGGCGGGACTCCTCCGACATGACGAGCACCTGGAACGCCGGCTTCGGCTTCAGCGCGTTCATCAGGCGCAAGAAGCCGGGCCGCCGCTCGAATTCGGCCCCGCTCACCGCGTCATCGACGTAGACGTGGTCCTCCGCGACGGTCCACCCCTTCGCGCTGGCGAACGCGCGGGCGTGTTCGACCTGTCGCTGCACGGACTTCTGGTCCTCTGAGACGCCGGTCTGCTCGGTGGAACGTCTCGCATAGATGGCAGCGATCATCTGGTCATTCTCCTAGAACCCATCATCGTCATCGTCATCGTCTCTTATTGGGCAGTTCATCCTTCAGATCAGCCACGGCGTCCTTCAGCTCTTCGACCTCATCTCGAAGCTTGTTCAGTTCGCTGCCGAGCGCGCCGAACGAGGACCATGCGCCGAGCATGAAGCTACGGATTTCCGAGAGCTGGTAGAGCACGGCGAATCCAAAAACGACCGCGACGAGTGTCCACACGTGCGCCCACATCCACTCCACGGCGAGTAGCAGCAGCCCAAGGCCGGCTTCCAGCAGGTCCTGCGCGGTCATCTGGAATCACGGCGCGGGTCTAGAAAGGTCACGAGGTGCTCACTAAAATCCAGGGAGCGACGTAATCGGCTTCATCGTCGTCATCACCTAGGCCCGAAGATAATCGAGAATGTCCGTTACCTTTTTGACGGTCACGACGCGGGGATGCTTGATTGGCGGCGATGACAACCTCGGCACCTCTCCCGATTCGGACTCTATCGGTGATGTGGTTGGGATGGCCACAAAGAATCCGCGCCAAGCTTTGTCGTCTTCCTCTGTAACCATGATCAGATCGTCTTTGCTGTTTCCGACGGTAATGAAGTCTCCGTTCTCCTTTATGCGTTTCGCCCTGGAAACCTGTCGAAAATGATCGGCGGTCTTGCGACCGTGAATGGCCAAGACGTTCTCGGGCTTGAAAAATCGTTCAACACGTAACGCGGCCGCTCTGCCGCCAGCCCAAGTGTCCTGATCGTATTTGGTCAGCACGCAGAGAGTGTGTCCGCTCTTGGACAACTCGTCGAGCATGTCCTCTGCGCCCGGCGCCCAAGGATGTCGACTCGCATCGAAAGGTCGGTCGCCAATCACGTCGTGAATGTGCCTTTCGTGCTCTTTGTCGTAGACATCGATCCCTCGGGTCCTCTTGATGTCCCAGCAAACAAGATGGTAGGTGTCGACCATGCTCTTCGCCACACGGCCGCGTTGAATCCCCCAAGGTTCCAGCGTATCCGGATTGACCGCCTCCGCATTCCTGCTCTCGAACTTTTTGTAGTGGTGATACGTGTAATCGCCGTTTACAGGGGTGTGGGGCGGAAGGGCAACGGTGTGGAGATACTGCAAAAACTCAAACATCGCGCCGTCATACGTGTGGAGGGAAAACCACAGCGTCTCATCGCCGTCGAAAACAATCGTGCTCATAGTCACCTTCTGAAGTTCCCGCGCCCATCCGTGGCCAAAGAGTTCGGCCCAGTTTGATGCCGAGGATGATATACCGCGGCTGTGACAGGGAAGGTCACTCCGGTCCCTGCTTGCGGCTGGCCACGGTCCACCTCCTCCTACACCGACCTATACGCGCTAGTCTACTCCAGCCGCTCACCACGGAGATCCCGCGCGGCAGCGGCTGCGCGCGTGATGGCGTCGCGTAGGTCCGCCGCATCGCGGGCGTGCTGCTGCGCGTCAGGAGCCAACCGCTCGGCGAGGGCCAGCGCCACCTGCAAGGCGTTCGTCAACTCGCTGACCGCCTGCGCGAAGTGTTCATCACGATCGGCCATTGGTGTTCTCCTCGTCTTCGCGCCGTCGAAGTTGCAGCCAGATATACGAGCCCCACCACCGCCCACCCTTCCGCGTCGTGAAGCCGCGTCGATTCAGTTCGTCCGCGATCGCCCGCAGCGTCCAGCCGGCGCCGCGCAGCTCGAACAGCACGTCGAGCACGCGCTGCTCCGTCGGTTCCGGCAGCAGCGTCTTGCCGTCAGGCGCGAGCTGGCAGCCGAGCGGGACCGAGCCGATGCGCTCGTTGCGGCGCTTCTTCGCCGCCAGCGCGTTCCTCGTGCGGCTGCGAATGACCTGTCGCTCGTATTCCGCGAAGGCGTCGATGATCTGGCGCATCAGCCGCGACGTGGGGTCGTCGTTGTCGCTGCCTTCACCGGCGGCGCTCACGATGCGTGCGCCCTTCCGTTCGACCAGGCGTTCGACGAGCGCCACGTTCAGGACCGAGCGGCCCAATCGATCGCGCTTTGCGATCAGCAGGACATCGCCCCTCCCCAACGCATCCAGGGCCGCCAGGAGCCCCGGCCGCTGCTCGAGGGGCAACCCCCCGCTCACCCCGAGGTCGTCGAACGTCGCCCCCACCGTGAGCCCCAGGCGGGCCGCTGCCGCCGCGATCGCGTCCGCCTGCGCCGCGAGGCCGGCCGCGCCGTGTTCGCGTTGTTCGGCTGTCGAGCATCGTCGATACGCCCACCCCCTGATGCACTGGTGAACGCCAGTAGAACGTGGACTCACCGGCCGGCCTCCGGGAACAGGAGATGCGCCAGCTCGCGCCACGGATCCGCGCCGCTCGGCAGGTCGAGCACGCGGGCGTCCTGGACGATCAGCTCCTGCCGCACGTCGATCGGCACGGCTGCACGACGGAGCCGCCGACGATTGAGCCAAGGCGTTTGTTGCGGGAGCTGAAATCCGGCCCAATACACGTAGCCGTCGTGCGCGTCCAACTGCGTCCACCACGAAGCCGGGTGGCCCGGAAGCCCGAAGCGATTTCTGTATCCGAATTTCTGAACCTGCTCGATGCACCACACGAAGGCGTCATCGTCCGGCCAATCGCTGCGGCGACTGTAGAAGTGCGGCGCGCTCTTCGCGTAGCTCGCCGCCCAGATCCACCGCGCCGCCTTGAACAGCGCCGCGAGCCGAACGAGCAGGCCCGCAGGTGCTGCCGGAGGCGCGGGGAGCACGAGGCGGAAGCGTTCACCTGGTGCGGGCACGAGCGGCAGGAACACGTCGTGCTCCCGGTGGAACGCGCGGCCGGAGATGAGCAGCGCCCGCGCCGGTGGCTTCAGCACATAGCGCGTCTCGACGTTCATCTCCGGCTGTGCGTGGAACGGCCCGACGAGAATCCGTGCGCCGGGTGCGCGATCGAGTCGAACCCGACGCACTTGCTGAATCGAGAACGACAGGTAGCCGACGAGCCGACGGTCGCCGACGAGACGAAGAGTGAGGCTGGGGAGCGTCATCGTTCGCCGCCGCTACGCCGACGCCGGAAGCGCCACGCCCGCCGCCTGCAAATGCCGCGTGAGCCAATCGAGTTCTTCCTTCGTCGCCGCACCGCGCCGGGCGACGCGTCCGAGATACGACAGCGGGCTCTGGTGCTGTTCGCCGCACAACTCGCAGACGGCCAGCGTGCGCCTGTCCTTCCAGCCCGGCACCGTCACGGTCGGATCCGACGCGAGCGCCAGCAGCGCCGACGCGTCTGTCACGACCGTTTGCGCGGGAGCCGCCGGTGCGGGCTGCGGGGCGGATTCCGGTTTCGTGGTCTGCTTCTTCGACCTCTTCGATTTCGTCGCCATTCGTCGTCTCCTTGGTTTACGAGTTGACGGCCTGAGCTTCGTGTTCCGCGAACGCCTGGAGAACCAGATCGCGAATGCGGTCCTGGGCGTTGATGTCGCTGATCGGCCGCAGCAACGCGAAGCTGCGGCGCTCACCGTTGACCGAATACTGCCGCGCCGGGAACGTCACGTTTCGTCCGGGTCTGGTGCGGCGTTCCCAGACCGCAAATCCGATCAGCCGCAGTCCTTCGAGCGGGCCGCTGGTGAAGTGCAGTTCGGCGTCGGCGAGCTTGCCGGGCGGATTCCCCTTGTCGTTCGGCACGATGTGGACGCTGACAGTCGTGCGGTCAGGCATGTGTTCCTCGCTTTCCTGTTGTTGCCGGGGTTGGGTCGTGCTCGGGCGGGGGAAGGTGTCGGCGGTCGTGCTGGGGAGTTCAATTGAAGGTCGGCGGCGGATGGGGGGTGTTCTCCGTCGCCACCGATGTCGGGGCATCGAACCTCCGTTTCAGGTGTGGAATGTCATCTGAGTTGACCTGCTGGGCTCTACATTGATAGTATCATCTGCGACCTGGGAAAGCAACCGCTCGGCGAAGATATCTGAAGATGTCTAAAGATATTCCGTCGCTTCTACGCATTAGACGACGAGCGTAGAGTCATCGCATTGTCACTATCAAGTAGGAGCCTCAATGGCACGCATGGGACGCAAGACGTTGTTTCCGGGCAAGCTGCGAGGGATGCCGCTGTCCGTGACGCTGACGCCGCGACACTGGGCGATCCTGAACCGCGCGGCTGTCCGCCTCGGCATCACGAAGGCGGACGTCATCGGAGCGCTCCTGGACCAGCACGGCAAAACGCTACGCCTGCGGGAGAAATGAAACGGCGCGGACGAACAGCACGCGATGGTTCCACCGAACATCACGGGGTGTCCGCCGCGCCGCGCCCGCAGCCTCAGCGCCGCGAACTCCGCGTGAGCACGATGAGCAGGATGACCAGGAGCACGACGGCGGCGACGGGCGGCAACACGATCGCGGCGACGAACGCGACCGTGAGCGCCCAGCGCTTCACCGCGTCACGTCACGCACCAGCGTGCGAGCGCGTGAACCGAGCCCACGCAGCACGCCGCGTCGCCGTTCGAGCAGGTGCAGCGTTCGCGTCGTCTCGGGATCGGCGTCGCGCAACCGGGCGTCACGGTGCCGCGAGATGGTGTCCTCGTCGACCAGCCGCTCCCACCCGAGCCCGCCGTCGGCACGGCGCACCGGCACCCAGCCGGCGTGCTCGCTGGCGGCCTCCAGCGCGAGCCGGGTCCGCATGTCCGGCGCGGACGCGTAGAGGCTCAGCCGCTCGGTCGCGTCCATCCCCTGAAGCCGCGTCACGAGCGTCTGGACCTCGAGCGGCGTCGGCTGCGGCCCATCGGCCAGCTTCTCGCTGAGTCTCGTCGTCAGGGTCGCGATGTGGCTGTCGAGCGCGGTGACGTGCTCCTGATGCCAACGGTCCAGGCTGCCGGCCGCGACCCGTTTCGCCTCATCGAGCTTGGTCAGACGACCCTGCTCCGAGAGGTTCACGTCGGCGCGGATCTCGTCTACGGTCGTCGCGAACTGTTCCACGATCGCCCGGGGAGCCCGGAGCTGGTCGAGCAGCGCGTCGGTCGACGTGCCGACGTGCTGTGCGTGTTCGATCTGGAGCCGTGCTTCGAGATCGTAGGCCGAAAGAAGGTCGTTCATCGGTGTGCTCCTGCGCTAGTTGACCTGCACGCGACCGGCGGCAATGCCCTCGATGTTTTTTCCGAATTCCAGCGGGTCGTGCTTGCTGACGGTCGGCCCGGCCGGCGGCTGGCCGCCCGTGTTCGCGTGCGCCGCGCCGCCGCCCTTCGACGGCTTGAACAAGAACGCCCGTTCCTTCTGCTGCTGGCCGAGCCAGCCTTCGAGGGTCACCGGGGCGCCCTCCGCGTCCCGCGCCGTCGTCGTGAGCGTGCCGTCGTCGTTCGCGGTGAAGATTTTCCCGGCAAGCTGCGTGACGAAGTCCGCCGCGCGAGGTTCGCCGCCCATCGCCATGAACGCGGCGGCGACCGACGCCTGGAGTCGCGTGGCTCGATGGGCCTCGCGCTCGGCGACGAGCTGGGCTTCGACCTCGGTCAGCTTCGCGGTCGTCTCCGGCACCGTGCCCGCCTGCGCTTCCAGCTCGGTGAGGCGCGTCTTGAGCCGCTGATACGCGGCGGGATCGATCCCCTCGAACGCCTTCAGCTTCTCTTCGAGTTCGCTCTTCGCGCTGTTGAGCGATCGGTTCGATTCCCGAAATTCATCCAGCTTCGAGCTCGGCACGTAGCCGGGCGGCGCCGTCTCCAGGTCGATCACGTGCTGCCCGCCGCGTTCGACGTAGAGGAGTTGCAACGGCTTCGGGAGTTCTCGGAACTCCTGTTCGCTCAGTGTTGGTTTCACCGGCATGTCTTCTGCTCCCGGCCCCCACCACAGGGAGCCCTTGTCCTACTGCCGCTGGCCAGTGCATCGGCCGCCCAGGCGAAAGTCGTCAGTGCCGCTGCGGGCCGACCGGGACGTGCATCCCGCAACGCCCGTCAGTGCCGCTGCGGGCCGACCGGCAGGCGCATCGCGGCGTTCACGAGCTCGAGGATCGCCGTCCCCTGTCGCATGGCTCGCACCTCAGCCCGCCTGACCGCTAGGTTGCCCTCCAAGACGCGTGCGACCGCCGCCCAGACCGAGCGGGCGTAGGCATGGACGTCGTCGACCTGGGGCACGCTGCAGGCCGCCGCACACGCCTCCTCGACGACGGCCGGGCCGAACGGCGCCACCCGCGAGATCACGATGTCCTTCAATTCATCTGGCGTCATTGCGCTGCTCCGCGTCTGTCTCGCGCGCGCGCGCGAGCACCTGCGACAACGACGTCCGCTCCGAGCGCGTCCTCGCCGGGCGTCTGTCTCGCGCGCGCGCGCGAGCACCTGCCCTACTTGTGCCCCCGATGTGCCCCTCATCTGCCGCTCGCGCCACGCGAGAACGGCGGAGGGAGCCGGCCGAGCAGGATGAAAACCCGGCCGACTCCGCGCCACGCGGGTTAAGGAGATACCACGCGTTTCTCGAATAGTGGCGGGGGGACGCGAGCCATCTCCGGCGCCCGCCCGCCCACCGCCGGCGCCGCAGCATCACCCACACCACCGACGGCGTTTCTCGAATCCATCAGCCGCCTGCTGCCCGCCGCACCAGCTCGGCCCGATGCTCGGGACAGGCGGCCGTCAGCTTCCGCGCGATCGGCAGGACATACCAAGCGACCCGGTCGCACCAGCGACACGTGAGCGGCGCCGTGACGCGACGGTCGTCCGCCCCCGGCGCGACGTGCAATCGCTGGTGTGCTGCGGGTTTCACCAGCCGTCTCCGTCGAGGAGCCGGATGCCTTCCGCGCGTGGGCCTTTGTCCGCCGGCACGACGGTGTATTCGACCGCGGCGCCCAAGAACAAGCGCTCGAAGTCTGACCAATTCTGCAATCCGCTGATGTGGAAGAAGAGTGCCCGCCCGCGATCGTCGGGCGTGACAAAGCCGAAGCCCTTCGAGACTTCGAGCCGGCTGATGCGACCCGTAAAGACCGTCGTCGTCGTCACGATGGAACGTCCCGATAGTGTCCCGCAGCCGCTCGCTACGGTGGCCGGGCGTTGGTCGCCCGCCGGTTTACCGCGTAGTTGGAGTCGCCAAACTCCGGGCTACGCGACTTCCCGTCATCGCCATCGCCATCGCCATCGCGTCATCGCGCCGAGTCGTTCGCGCCGGCGCGAAGCACGTTCTACATGGTGGGTGTGCCCGTCATCTTCGCACAGTTCTCCCGTTCCCACCGTAAGTCGGCAATTCGGCGCTCTGCCCTGATCCGCATCGTCGAGCAGGACACCACGATGCCCTCCGCGACGTCCCGCAGAGCCAGGACTTCTTCAAGGCTGAGCGGCGGCCCATCCAGGAGGTTCCCGCGCGGGAGCATCCGGTCCATCGTCGCGACCAGGTCACGCACGGTCACGAGGAATGCCTCGTAGGCCGCGACGCGATCCTCCGGGGCCGCCTGCTCGAATCCTTCCACCGCAGCGATCAGCGCGCCGACGGCGCCGATGAAGTCGTAGTCGGCGAGTGCACCTGCGGTCGTCGTCGTCATCGCCCCTTCCCTCCTGCCGTTGCACTGCCCACCGGCAGTAGAATGAGTTTTTCCGTTTCGTCCGGCATTCCGTCATGCACGCCGATCGTATTCCTCGAAGACCAGCTCCTCCAGCTCCGGCAGCGGTCGCTTGCGCATTCTGTCGGAGAGCGGCGTGCCTTTGTGCTTCCCCACGGCACCGCGGCCTCCTCGCGCGGCTCCACGCGACGTGCGACGAACGGGAGAACGTCCTGCACCATCACATCACCGCAGTCGGCGTCGCGCGCAGCACCCGGCAGATTTCCGGGCCGTGGGCTTCGAGGAACGCCTGGAAGGGCGCCGCGATGGCGGGGTCGGCCCGGACAGTCTCGCCGTCGATGTGCAGCGTGCGCCCCGCGCGCTCCACTTGGAGCATGAACTCGAGGACGTTCCAGCGGACCTGACCGACGCCACCGACATGGACCTCCGCCCTTCGGCCGCGTTGCGCGAACTCGGTGCGCGCCGCCTCCACGAGCGCCGGAGTCACCAACCGCGCCGACCAGCCCTGCGGTTCCGTCACCAGCCAGCGCAGGTAGGTTTCGGGCAGGGAGCTGATCGGCTGCCCGCGATATCTCCCGAACGGCATCAACATCATCGCCTTCTCCTTCAGCGCTCTATCACGAACCGGATCGCCGGGCCGAGACGCGAATCGGACGCAACCGCCGGACAGTGATCGAGCACGCCTTGCCGAATGTGGTCGAACAGGTCTGGCACGTGAGGCGTCTCATGGGCCAGCACGTTGATACGATCCCAGCACGAGCGCCACGTCTGGAGATCGACCGTGTGGCCCATCGCGTCAACGGCCTCACCGGTGGATGGAGCACGGACCCCCGCACCCCCATACGCAGCGGGAGCGGGTGGTGAAAGAAAGCTCGAAGAGCTTTCTTCTTTCAGTGACCTTTCCGTAGATTGATATCCTTTCTGGTCCCACTGGGTGGGACCGCTGGATTGAGAAAATGGGACCGCTGAATCCTGAGAATGGGACCGCTGAACTTCAGAAATGGGACCGCTGGATTCACGGGGCTCACTGTCGTCAGCGGTCCCATTGGGTGGGACCGCTGAGAAGTCGGGCTGCTTCGAGGTGTTCCTTTCCCATTCGGCCCGTCGCGGGGCGCTCTTGACCGAGCGGAGCACCTCAATGTTGATGCGCACCTCGCGCGATTCGTGCTGCCTGGACTCCCTCACCACTTCCACCGCCCCGAGTTCGATGAGCGCGTCGAAGTAGGTCAGGAGATTGTCCCGCGTGACACGGAGCAGCTCCGCAAGCCTGCGCGTGCCGATCGAGATGGTGCCCGTCTGCCAGTTCGCGTGACGCGCGAGTTCCTTCAACAGCAGCTCGTGCATCCTCGGCAACACGGTCTTGTCGCGGATCGCGCTGACCGCCTCCGCGACCTCCTGCTGGAACTTGTAGCCGTAGCTCGGAGGCTTTCGCGCGGTCATGCCGCCTCCTGGTGCTCGATAATGACCGTCACCTTCATCGACCAGGAATCGAGGAAAAGAAGCTGCGGACGTTCCGACTCCGCACGGATCTCGCTGACAATCGCGTTCGCGACGTTGCGCACGAACGCCTGCTCCAACGGGGTGAGCGGGCCGTCAGGATCACGCGGCATCGTCGTTCCGCTTGGTCGCGGTTCCGGCACGACTCGACTTCAACCAGTTGCGGCGGGCGAGTTCGGCACTGAGCGCCTGCCGAATCACCGAGCCCCGGCTGACACCCTCTTCCTCCGCAATCGCGTCGAGCTGACGGCGAAGATCGTCGGGCAAAGCGACCGCGAAGGGCACAGCTCTGGCCATCGTGAAATCCTCCAACGACGCGCTCAAAGACGCGCGTCTGTCGTGACCGCCATCGCCAACCTGATTGTTCGGGAAAGATCGCGCCGTCGTCAGCGCGAAATACGGCGCAGGAGATACCTGCGCGATGAAGTGCCAGAAGAATCTTCGACTCGGGCAATATAATACGATGCTAGACGCGGGTCAATGGCTACGCTAGGTGACTGGAATCATCGCCGCGATCCGAATTCGAGGAGCGTCCAAATCATTAAGTTGATGGAGAACAAACCCATGTCGAATGCGAAGCCCGGAGCGGTCTACATCTTTCGTGAGACGGAGGACAAACGGTGGGAATGGGCCGAGGTTGACCCCGCCGAGGCCAGCGAGCTGTTTCCTCCACGTCCTACCGCGAAGTTCGAAACGATTCAAGACGCCATCGATAACGCGCTCGGTGGCAGAGATGAGGGTCCAAACTAATCCGTTGCGGTTCATCGGGGGTTCAGATGGATGATAACGGAATTGAGTCGATGTCACACGCGGACTTCGTCTCAGCCTTGACTAACGGCCGCGTGGTCCTTGGAATCGACACCCGTCGCCTTTATCCCTTTCTTCTCTCACGAAACCCTGAGTTCGCTCTCTTCTTCAGCGTCAGTCCGATGGCGTCGGCGCTCAACTCCTTCTCGGACATTCTCACCATCCTCGGCTGGGCTGGCCTGGTAATCAGCGTTGTTCTTTCATTCGTGTGGACATGGTGGTGCGTGGGGGTAGGGCTGCTGTGGTGGTTCACGTGGAACAGAGTCAGTCTACGTTATCGACGCCAGGCGATTCGGGAATTGGTCATCACTCAGAAGGAGGCATACCTTCACTTCGTGTTTGACGGCCTCGCGGTGGTCAATTGGGCAGAACGCCCTCCCACAAGCTGAAGGCAGTCCTCACGCTGCCGATCCGGCGACCCCTTCCCATACCCATGCGCCGTGCCACCCTGGTGCTGAGCACCTTGGGGACGCCACTTCATTTTCAGCGCTCGGAACGGCAGTCAAGTAATTGAACGCGTTGACGGTTAGGGCGGTTCGAACAAACTGTTTTCCGTCGAACGCTACACCGTCACCGAAGAACAACTGCTGCAGCCGCTGCTTCTGATTGAGTGACGCCTGCACCCACAGGTCGGCGGCGCGCGGCAGAACGCGCTCTGCGAACGCCAGGATGCCGTCCACGTCGAATTTCTCAAGGTCGGCGGAGTGTTTATCGATCTGCGAGAGCGTGAGCTCCTGACGGAGCCTATCTCGTTGCCGCTCGTAGCTCGTCAGATCGATCGTTTCCGCGTACAGGTACGCTTCGTCCAGGCGGTCCAATTTCTGCTGAATCGCTTTCGTCTTGCGCTCGGCATCGGCCGCGTCACTCCCGACCTCGGCCTTACGTTCTTCCCACGCACGGAGAACAAGCTCCTTCACCAGCCGCATGTAACCAGGCGTCGGCTGGAGCCGCTCCAACTCGTCGACGAATTGGCCTTCGAGCTTGCCTTTCGTGACGTTGACCGCGCGGCATTGGCGCCAGCAGTGGTAGTACGCGTAACGCCCGTTGCGGCCCTTCGACCAGCTCGCAGTCAGCGTCTTGCCGCACGTCGCGCAGCGAACAAGGCCTTTCAACGGAAAGTCTGGCCGGCCGCGCTGATGCGGCGTCGTAACCGGGACCCGTCCCTGCGAGATTGCCTGTACGCGGTGGAACGTGTCCTCGCTCACGAGCGGATCAAAGTCACCGCGCCGCGACACGCCGAACTCTGGAACCTCGACGAAGCCCGCGTATAGCCGATTCGTGAGCATCCGGCCGAAGCTCTGAGCGTTCAGCGTCAGTCCTTTGCGCGTGCGGAGTCCAAGCCGCGTGACGGTGTCCAGGACTTCCTCTTTCGTGAATCGGCCTGTCGCGAAGTCCTCGAATGCCCTCGTCACCAACGGCGCGCGATCGGGGTCTGGCGCAAGACTCTTCCCTGACCATTTCGGGGCGTTGAGATAGCCGAGGGGTGGAACAAACGTCCAGCGGCCCTGCTCAAGCGCGGCTCGCATCCCGGCGCGCGTGCGGTCCGATCGGACATCGTTGTCGAATTGCGCGAAGGCTGCCAGAACGCCTTCCATCAGCTTTCCGGTCGACGTGTCGTCGATCGGCTCCGTTGCGGATCGCAGCGAGATCCCAAGCGACTTCAGCAGGGCTCTGAGCGCGAAGTGGTCGTACTTCTCCCGCGCGAAGCGCGTGATGTTGTACACGACAACGAAGTGAACCTTGCCTTTGTGCGTCCGGCAATAATTCAGCAGGCGCTGCAGCTCAGTGCGGTCCGTCGTCTTCGCACTCTCGCCTTGCTCGGTGAATCGTTCGAGAACCTCGTAGCCCTCGCGCCTGCAGTACTCCTCGCATGCACGGAGCTGTGTCGGCAGACTGAGGTTCTCCGACTGCTCCTTCGTGCTCACGCGAACATAGATCACCGCGCCAACCATCGGCCGCAGCTTAGCGCCGTTCTCGGTATGCGGCAAGGTGATCGGTAATCGACTCACCGCAGCTGCTCCTGCGGTGCGCCCAGCTCCAGAAGGATTTCCACGAGGACATTCGCCATGACGTCGGCGTGTCGCCGAATCTGATCGACCTCCAGGTCCGAGAGATCATCGGCCTCATGCCCGAGCAACTCGCGACATCGGGCGATTGAGATCGGCACAGAGTGCACGTTGTCATCGCGATCCATAACCGCTCCACATCGGACCGGAGAAGCGACAAATGTTGTGTGGGAGTGCGCGCACCAGCACGCCGGCGGATCAGGCCGGCGCGCTGACTTGTCATCGCGCGGATGTGGGCGATGCGCCGACACCGATCACCGAAGCGGCGTGCGCTTCGGTGCGATGGCTACGGGCAATCGCCGGTAGCCATCAACTTGCGAGGAATCCCTGCACACGTCCGGGACCTGGTCGCGAACCGTTCAGGGTCGCGTGCGCGCTACTGACGCGGGTCGATGGGACGCGCGTCCTGCGGCACGAATCGCTGCCGATGCGATGTTGGACCTGGGTCGAACACCGGAGCGGCGTTGTTGGTTTGGGATGTGCGCGCCGGCGGGATCCTGGGATGCCGGCCGTCGCGCGCTCCGCATTGGGCAATGCGGAGGGGGTGTCGTGACGACACCAACGAGATAACCGCAGCATACGCCTGCACGAAATTCGGCGTCAAACTCAACCACGCGTCGGCCATCACGTAATGGCCAAGACGGAGCTGCGCGGAGGCGCGGTCAATGCCCGAAGCCGCGTGCACCGGCACGCGCGGTCGGCGCGCCAGCGCCGAGGCATTGACGGCGCCGAGCACAGCGCCATCCTGATCGACGTGGTGGCCGAGATGCACAAATCCTGCGGACGCGGAACCGGCGGCGCACGCGTTGACTGATGTCTGGTCCACGTTGCGGTCGTGATCCGCGCTCATAGCGCGCCATACCGCGCGCCAGGAACAGGGCCACGTTCGTGCGCGTGATCTGGCGCCTTCTCGGGCGCGTCACAGGAGCAGCAGGAAGCAAGGCGTGAACGACCCCCTGAACGGCGTGGCAGGCGAAGCTGGAACGCGAGCGGGGTCGTTCACGCCTTGCTTCCTGTCGATGAATTCCCCGACGCGCCCCTCACGGGCGGCAAAGAACGCCGCCCGATCGGAGGTCCGAGACCTTCGCGTAAGTTCCTGCGCGCCGAGGGTTTGCTACGAGGACGTTTGCAGGAGCGAGCACTCTCGCGGCCGACGCGCACGCGTCCGAGTGGGGGTTAAGGAGCCGGGTTAAGAAACGGGTTCAGGCTGCGAAATGCTCTGGCCCCCCCTTCAGCGTCAGCCGTAACGCGTCGGCGCCGCGAGCGCCGATGGCTCACCAGGGGTGAGAGATGCTGGTACATGTGAGGGAGGACGACGCATTCGAGGCGGGCGCGACCGGACGCGAGCGCTTCAGTAATGACCGGCGAGACGGGCTCCAACGCCGCCTCTCTGGCGGTCAGCCAGCGTCGATACAGCAGAGCGAACCTCGGTCCGGTGAATGCCTTCGCGCATCGCGCAAAACGAGCTTTGACCGCGTCCGCGCCGGCGATCGCGCTCCAGTCCGTGTCACGGCGACGATGAAAGAAGTACCAGTTGACATCGTTGGCCGTTTCGCCGAGAAGCGGGCTCGCGAGTTCCTCGTGCACCGCCCGCTCGTAATCGGGCACGACACGTTGGATTGACTGGGAGAGGACGACTCGCAGCGTCCAGGCAGGGGTGACCGAGAGCAGCGTGGTATGCCCGAGCAAGAACAGCCGAAAGTCATCAGTCCATGGCACGGTCGCGAGGTAGACGAGCATCAGACGCCCATGCGCATCGACCCCGATCGGGAACGTACCCGGAAATTGCTCTGCGAGGGCTGTACAAGCCTGACCCGTCGCGTCGGCGCCAGCCTCAGACGACTGCAGCCCAGCGCTCCTTTCAAGATACGAAAGCTTCTCTGGCCTTGTGACGAGCCAGTCGAGATCGGGGCTGAGCAGCGCGACGTCGAGTCGCATGAGACGCTCGTCGGCCCGCCGTGCGGGGACCGCTCGGCGATAGCGGCTCTCCGGGTCCCCAATGGCGTGATAGAGCGGCTTGTGATGGACGTGATAGAGCCGCGCTCGGTTATGGATGCAGTCTGAAGCGACCGCGTATCCGCGCCGGACGAGCTTCTCGAAGAACGTGTTGCACTTCTCGCCGCCGGGGGCAATGCCGGCGAAGGTGGCATACTGCCGCTTGACGCACAGGCCGGCGTGCCGCATCACGAGCACGAGAAACCGGGCCTGGCGCTCGGTGAAGCCGTAGTCGGCGACGGCCTGAACGCGTTCGTGGGCGGTCATTCCCACAGCTCCTCAGCCAGCCCGCCGTTCTTCCCGCCGCCCCGACTTCCGCCGCCCCGCCCGCCGATGCGAGCGCTGCTGCCGCGATGACAGGAGAACCCTGAGCGCGCGACAGCCACGCCATGCGCCCCCCGGTAGTGCTCCGTGGTGACCTCGACGTCGACGTGATCCTCGTGGCCGTCGATGTCGCGATACTCGATGCGGCAGTCGGGGAAATGGACCTGGTCGTCGAAGTGCGGCAGGTCATGGTCGTGCGCCCATTGCTCGGTCTCGCGCGCGTCACGGTCAGGCCGTCCATCGGCGTCCGGCCGGCCCCGGTCACGTTCGTGAAGCCACCGCTGGTACTCGCGCTTCAACTCGTAGTCCAGCCGAACACGCTCGATCTCCAGGCCCCGCGCCTCGAGCCGCGCCGCCTCGCGTTCGTAGGAGCGGTAGATCTGTGCGTCGTGTTCGAGCTCGCGTTCGCGTTTGAGTCCGGCGTAGAAGGCTTGGCCGGTATCTCTGTGGCGGTCCCGATTCGATTCCAGCAGTCCCCGGCCGCGGTCTGTCAACACGACCGCCTGCTCGCGATAACCAGGGATGCGAACCGCCTCGACCAGCCCCTGTTCTCGCAGATGCCGGAGGTCGCCATCGCGCACATTGCCGGGACGGTCGTCACGGTCGCGCAGCTCTCGCGCGGGCACGACACGAAAGGCGCCGACGGTCGCCAGCGAACGGCTCTCGGATCCCCGCAGCGTGTATTCGCGATCGCGCGCATCATGGACCACTTCGCGGTCACGCCCGCGCGGCAGGTTGAGGCTACGCGTAAACACGTCACGCGGGTCGCTCGCGCGGTCCCGCGGGTCGCGATCGCGCTCTGGCCATCGGACGTCGTCCCGATCGCGATGATCGGCGCGGTCACGCGCATCGTGCCGATCGTCGTCGCGTTCACGTTCGTGATGGGACTCGGGCGCAGAACTCGGTCCACGTCCAAGTGATAGGCCATCGTCATCGTGATCCCGATCGCGCTCATCGCGATCGCGGTCGCGCGGGTCCCGCTCGTCGCTGTGGTCGCGGGGGTCGAAGTCCATCGCACCTCCGTCGAGATCGTTGCGTGGCCGTTCTCGCGAGCGATATTCGACTCAGGCGGATGTGCGCGTGAGGGGTTACTGCGGCAGGGTGCCAGGGCGATGGGCCGTGTCACGCATACCGAGTGGCCATGTTGGTGCGTCCGTCGAACGGCACGACGGAGGGACCCGCTCAAGAAGGCGTCAGTGCGACGCGGAGCCGGGAGCCGGCCAAGAGCTGCTGTTCTTGCTTATAGCGCCATCGGTCGGACGACGGCAAGCACGACCGCGGCGGGTCAACATACTCACGCACGACGCCCAGACGGCCCTTCTCGCCCCCTGCGTGCCCCTTTGGGCCTCCGAACTGAGCGCACCCATACGCCCCGCCTTTCGACTCTCTCGCTATTTCTTGGCCATCTCTCGCACTCAAAGTTATTTCGTAGCTTATTCTCTCATTATTTCTCTTGACTCTCTCAGTTGTAATTCGTATCATTCTCTTGTCGTGAGGAGGTTGTGATGGCAAATGTGACGAAGACGCCGGAGAAGAAGCGAATCCGTAGGCTACTTGTGAACGCCGCTCTGTCCACTCTTGAAAAGGAAGGCTGGAAGGTTGCACGAGTGCGGGGAGGCGGCAAAGGCCGGGTGCGCCGTATCACTAGGGGAAACAAGAACCTCTTGGCGGCGATCCGCACGTCGCAGGACGAATACATCGCATTCCCTAGGACCGACGACGATTCAGCGTGGGCGACCCTGTCGGAAGTGGATGTCGTGGTCGCCGCCGCCGTCGATGATGCGAGGAACCCGAAGTTCGCGCAGGTTCACATGTTCGATGCCGGCGACCTTCGGCAGCGGTTCGACCGGGCCTACGCGGCTCGTCGGGCAGCGGGTCACACGATTCCGGTCGGTCGCGGTGTCTGGGTGTCGCTCTACCATGAGGAAGCGACGGACCCGGTCGGTCGCGTCGGGGCCGGCATCGGCCTCGCTAACCCGCCCATCGCGAGGATCCCTCTGGACGCTGTCGAGGCACCTGGCAATGGCGCTCAGGTCGCGCCGCCCACTCAGCCGCCGACGTGGGCCGCTGGTGCGTCCGACGACGATGACGACGAACCGCTGACGATTGCCCAGGCGAAGACGCGACTGGCGCGGACGCTCGGCGTAGACCCGAGCAGCATCAAAATCACCGTCGAGGCATAGCTAACGATGGGTACTGAAGTGACGGATGTCGTTGAGCCGCCGTTGGTCTGGCCTTCGACGCTGCGGCGACCGGCGGAAGGCGTGCCGATCGTCTATCTGGATCTGAACCACTGGATTTCGCTCGCGAAGGCGGCGGTTGGTCACGCCCAAGGCGATGCCTTCAAAGAATGCCTTGCGACGTGTCAGTCAGCAGTCAATTCGGGGCGCGCGACGTTCGTGCTCGCCGCCGCGCACTACTCCGAGATTCTGAAAGTGGGATCTCCTCGGCAGCGGCGGGACTTGGCCGATGTCATGGAGAGTCTGACGAGATTCAGAACGCTCGTTAGTCGCGTGACCGTCATGAAGCTCGAACTGGCTGCTGCGCTGGATCTCGTTCTGCGCCTGACGCGGCGTGATCCGGAAATTGACTTGATCGGGCACGGGGTGTGCCACGCCTTCGGCCAGTCGAACGGTGGTTTTCGCATCCGCGACCGAGCGACCGGGGAGGACGTCACGCCGCAGTTTCGTGAGAAGTATGGTCCCGAGAAATTCGACGCCTACATGGCGAATGCTCTGCTCGATCTCGAGCGAAGCAACTTGCGGGGGCCCCAAGATCACACCGAACTTCAGAAGTTGCAGACCCTGGGCTACGCCCCCCAGCAGGCTTTGCAGATCGCAAAGAATCGAGCCGATGAGGAAAGGGCTCAGAGTTTAAGGCTGGACGGCGGAGGGCCGTGGCGCCGCGAACGGCTGCCAGACGTGGTCAGCGCTCGCGAACTTCTGATCGAGTTTCAGAACATGGCACCAACGGCTTTCCAGGAGCGAGGCGTCGGCCTCGAAGACATCTTGACCTGGCCGGAGGCCGGTGTTGCGTTCATGCGCTCGATGCCGAGCACCGATGTGTCGATGGCGCTCAAGACTGCATGGCATCGAAACCGCGACAAGCCCTGGTCTGCGAACGACATTTACGACATCGACGCGATGGCGTTGGCTGTTCCTTACTGCGATGTGGTCGTGACCGAGAAGGCGTGCCACCACGCGTTGGTTTCGACGGGGATGGACGCGCGGATGAACACGGTGCTCCTGCGAGACCTCCCGAGCCTGGTGTCAACGCTCCGGGACTGGAAGGCTGCCTGAGAGCCCGGAGGCTGCCTCGACTACGCACACACCCACCGGCACGGGCGCTAAAACACGTCATCATGGGCCTGTCGCCGGGGCAGACGTTCACCTTCGCTCGCGAAGAATAGCCGCAATTGGCCGAGGATTTCGGCGCCCGTGCAGGACTCCGAGGACCCAAATCGGCGCCTCATCAGGTGCATATATGACATACGAGGAACAAAGACTTTCCACGTGGGCTGAGTTCGTCGAAGTGGCCGACTTCATGACTCGGCAACAGTGGGTGTTCCGCGGTCATGACCGCGCCGAATGGCCGCTGCAAACGAGCCTTGAGCGAGAGTTCGCTGGAGACCGGGCGCGAGAAGCGGAGCGATTGACACTCTGGCAATTCGTCCGAAGGGCGCCGCAACTGCTGCAGCCACACTTGGTCCCGCACGACACCGACGCAGCCGCATGGCTCGGTCTGATCCAACACTACGGCGGTCCGACGAGGTTTCTCGACGTGACGCGCTCTCCGTACATCGCGCTGTTCTTCGCGTTCGAGCCGAGCGGCGAGAGCGACCGCGTCGTGTGGGCCATCAACGACGCGTCGTGCATGCTCGCGTGCGCGGCAATCATGACCCGCAATGAGCGGACCTCAATCGAAATGACCTTTGGCCGCGTGTCGGGCGCGCAGATGCAGCTTGTCTACAGCCTCGTCCACGGCCGATATCCGGACAAACTGTTCGAGTCCTTCGCGCCATTCACTGGCGTATTCCCTGTTGATCCGTGGAAGCCGGACGCGCGTCAGGCAGCCCAGCAGGCGATGTTCCTGTGCGTGGCAAATCCCGCTTTGAGCTTCGCGGAAAACCTGGCAGCCAACACCAGCGGACCACGAGATCTCCGCAGCTTCTTAGCGCCTACGTCCTCACGCGAAGAAGACCTATACGCACACGTAGAACACCTGCCGGCCCCAGACAGCGCGCAGCAAGATCTTCGCCGCTTCGTGCTGCCTGCGTCCCTGCGCGAAGAAGCGCTCTACAGACTCTCGACCATGAATGTGAACGCAGCCACGCTGTTTCCCGATCTCGGCGGTCTCGCCCGTTCCCTTCGGACGCACCCGCTCCGACCGAGCGTGCTCGCGGATCCGCCGCCTTGGAAGAGCAGATCCGTTGCGACCAAATCGCTGGCAACACCAACGTAAACCTGAACGCCCACCGCCGGCACCGCACGCGCTAAAATGCATCGGAACGGAACGGCCCCTCTCGTGTCGTGTAGGTAGGAGAGCTGCGCACTGCCTGCCATTAGTGCGGAGGGAACCGGCACCTCTTTGTTTCTGTTTATGACCCGATGAGCCCACCAGCCATTGATAGCCAGTACGCGCAAGCTGTCGAGGATTACGACGCGCTTCGCAAAATTATCCCAAAGTTTAGAAGCGGTCATGCGTGGCTACGCGATGCAGACGACTTGTCGTATCGGATTAGGGCGTCTGTTGCGCCCGGCACTCCGATCACGAAGGGCGTGCGCCGTGATTATGTGGTGTGCGCCTTGGCGAACAAAGGCTGCAATACGCATGCGTCAGTTCGGATGTTGACCGATGCAGGCAACGGCGACGACGCGATGGTGCTCACTCGTGTGCTCCTCGAAACTGCCGTGGTGTTTCGCTGGATGATGATCGATCCGGTATACCGGCTTGACCTCTACGGCCTTTCCAGCAAGCTGTTCGAGCGTCACTGGGCTCACCTTGTTTAAGAACATTTCGCCAACCAGCCCGACGTGGTCGCAAAAGCAAAGGCCGCGCTCACCACGGAGGAATCCGCAGTTGTTCAAGCTGCTTTCGGAAATGTTCAATACAGGTGGGCGCGGGAACGACTGCCCGATGGCAAGTTCATCGAATACTCATTTGATGGAATGCTCAAGGATATAGAGAAGGCGGAAGGCACGGCCGCGATGAAAAACTTCATCTATGAAGTGAGCTACCACATGCACAGCGCTCACGCTCACGCGACCGCCGACGGAATGCGACAGTTCAAGACGCTTGGGCAACAGAAGTTCTTCACCTGCGAACTTGGATTCAGTAGCGGCGATTGCACTGTGGCGCTAAAGGGGGCGAACACCTACCTGAGCTGGCTGTTGAGTCACGTCGCCGTATATCTCGGGTTGAGCGACGTTGAGGCCGCGTTCGACCAGTGGATCGCGAACATTCAGGCTCGTCACGCTGCGGCAGGACCCGGCGCCAGTCACGCCGGGCCCTGAGATCTAAGGTCGGTCGCGAAGGATGGCGGCCATCAGCCGCGGATTCCGGCGCCCGTGGAGAACCGCCACAACCCAAAGCGGCTTCTCGTCAGGTGCGTACGCGACAAGGTACTCATCGCGCGCGACATGGAATCGTAAAGGGCGGGTCGTCAGGTCCGGGCGTCGATGTCCAATCTGTGGCGATCCGGCGAGCAGGGTGAGGGTCGAATGGGTGTCGGCGAGAACCCGGTCGGCGGCATCGACGTTGTCTTGTGCGATGTATTCCCAAATCTCGTCGAGATCGGCGAACGCATCCGGATGGAAGGTGTAGCCGCTCATCCGCCCGATCGTCGGCGCTCGCTCTTTTCGCGCAGCTGCCTGAATGCCTCCTCGCCATCGATCGGTTTCACCCGGCCGCTCTCGAGATCGTCGTAGCGGCTGTCGAGCGTCTTGCGGACTGAGGCGACCTCTTCGAGGTACCCGGCAAGAGCATCCTCGACGATGTCCTCAGGGGCGCGTCCGCTGGTCGCGGCGAGATCCTGGAGCTTCTTGGCCGTTTCGGGCATGACGTGCACGTTCATGCCGCTACTGTACGGCTTCCGAAACCGACCAGCAAGTGCTCAGGCCGCCTGACGCAAGTTGTCGATCTGCTTGAGCCAGCCGGCGATCTGGTTCCAACTGGGAATGCTTGGGGACGCCAGCCTTTGCTCGCCTGAAACGTGAGCGAGTTCCGGCTGGGCAAGCCAGCAGCCGCCATCCACGCGAATCAGTACACGCGAAGGCGGGCTATCCCTGTCACAGCAAGACTTGCATGGATGGTACGCGGCAAGATCTGCATCCGCGTACGGTGGATCGCGCGATCGGCAGATACCGCGCGCTCGAGCCCTTCAACTCTTCGATTACGCCATTTTCCGAGTGGCAATATTCTTTAAATGACGCAGAGCGTGTTTGACAAATGCTTCGTGTACGTCCTTCGGAGCGATCCCACGCCGACACTGCCGGCTCAACGCCCGACGAATGGGGCGAGCCTTAGCACGCCGGTGCGATCGAGAGCGGGACGCTGACGGCTGCCGGCGGCGTGGATCTCGGGGGGAGACTACTCTCGACGCGTGAGCTTTTTCACCAGCCGCCCAACCTCCGGCAGGTTGAGGAATTCGCTCGGCCGCACCACACTCACCGCTTGATATCTCTTCCGGTCAACGTGCCCTGGAGCGTATTCACGGTGATGATGAAGTCGGCGCTCGCCGCCAGCGCGCATTCCACGAAACGATTGTCGGGCTCGTGACGAATGATGTGCAGTTCGGTTAACGGATACGCAACGCGGCAGGTTTCGACGATTTCAGCGACGAAATCGGGCCGATCGCCCAACACGTCCGCGTACTCCTCAAAAATGGCGGGACTGGCCCACGCCTCAATCGAGCCGGTACGCGTGAGTTCAAAAATCAGCGCGGCGGCATTATTCTCGCCTGGAAACGTGGCGAGTTTCGGAATGCAGGTGTCAAGAACGACTCTCAAGATACGGCCTGGCGCGACGCAGTGCCCGCGCACGTCGTTTGGCTTCGACGAACGCAACCGCTTCCGGTTCGGTCATTGACTTGCCACGGTTTTCGCGGTGCGCACGCGCCAGAGCGGCAGAGAGTTTGAACCGGACGACCTTTCCTTCCACGACGGCTGTCGCATACATGACCTCAGCGTACGCGAAGAGGCGGACCGACACAAGCACGCGGACCTTCGACTGAGCCTCGGCCCGGGATCGCCATGCTCAGCGATTCGCGATGACTCGTAATTCCCCCCGGCCGCGACGCCGGCCGCGAATCGGTATGTGGTGTTATCCGTATTCATCGTTCTTCCCGGCTACAACCCGAGCGTGTCGTCCGCGGAGAGGCCGTACGTCGACGGCACCGGGGCGTCGTTCAGCCGCAGAGTGGCGAGCATCTACTACAGGTGCAAGGAAGTACGCGTTGCGGGTACGCAGAGTTGCGGCGCTTGCCGTTCCGCTCACCGTCCTCGCGTGCGGCGGTCCTACCGCTCCCACGCCGGCGATTCTCGATCTTGTCCCCGGCGCCTACCTCCTGACACTCACGATGTCCGAGCACGGCGATCCCGTGTGCGCGGAGGGCAATCCAAGCGTCTGCGTGACCTTCAGTTTCTGCGGCGGTGCCGGTGCCCCACCGACTCCAGCCAAAGCGGCGACGGTCGTCCACCTGGAACGATCTGATGACGCCGTCGACATTCGTCCCGAGGATCCCTCCGCGACGTTCCGCCTCGGCCTGCAGGTCACCGGCAAGACGCTCGCCGGGACCGCGTCGGGCGAGTTTCGGGCCGGGGCACTGAGCGTCTTCGTCGGGCCCGGAGGAAACCCGTCGGCAGTCGCGACGGGTACCGTGCTGACGACATCGGTGACTGGAAAAATCGACGGACAGGTGTCGATCGGCGGGTACGGCTGTTCGAACAACGGCCACACGTGGACGCTCGAGCCGCGCTGAACATCTCGCACCAGCGCCGATCGAACGCCATCGGACTGTCGATCGCGCCGGCCGGTTTTCCCGGTACCGGCTCGCGAGGAAGAGGACGCCAGTGAGTGCCAGCGGCCCGGCGATCGCGAAGTGCACGGAAAGCGGGAACCTGCCCCAGGCCATCGCGATGTAGATCACGGCCGGCGCGATGAAGCCGGCGGCGCCAACGAGCTCCCGGCGCCAGGCGGCAATCACGACAGCGAGGACGAGGCACGACGGGATCAGGTGGATCAGAAACGCCGCCGCATTTCGCAGGATCCCGCCCTCACCGAACGCATCCAAGGGATGAGACACTACGCGCGATCCGACCGCCGCTCGCCCCTGGAGCCGCTGACGCGTTCCGGCCGGGTCGCGGTATATTTGCGCGTCATGCACATCCTGACCCTCAAGAACCCGCTCCTGCTTGCCGTCGTCCTGCTGGGACTCGCCGCCGCCCCCGCGCGCGCGACGTGGTCGGTCGTGGCCGTCAACCGCGACACCGGACAGGTCGTCATCGCCTCGGCGACGTGCGTCACGAACGCGGGGCTCGCCCGCATGCACCCGCTCGGCCTCCGCGGCGTCCAGGCCATCGTCGTCCCCGGCAAAGGGGTCGCGGCGGCACAGGCGAGCGTGGACACGTCGTGGAAGAACCAGACGTTCATCTACGAGGAGCTGCAGAAAGGCACCGCGCCCGCCGACATCATCAAGGCGCTCCAGGAACGGGATCAGGCGATCGCGTCACGCCAGATCGGGATCGTCGATCTGCAGGGACGCAGCGCCGGCTACTCCGGCGCCGGCAACATGACGGTATCGCTCGACGAGCAGGGACAGGTCGAGGGGACCGGGATCTTCTTCTCGATCCAGGGCAACATCCTCGCGAAGGCGGACGTGGTCCACGAAGCAGCGAAGGCGTTCCGCCAGGCGTCGGGCGCGCTGACCGACCGCGTGATGGCGGCGATGGAGGCCGCCGATCTCAACGGCGGCGACAGCCGGTGCTCGTGCGACAAAGGCCCGAAGATCGACGCACCGTGCGACGCAAAGACGGCCCACGTCGCGTACATCCTGAAGGCCGAGCGCACGGACAAGCCGGGCACGTCCTACAACGACGGCGACTACTCGATGTTCATCGGCGTGACCGACCAGGACATCAAGCCGGCCGAGAACGCCAATCCGGTGAAGACGCTGCGCATGCGGTACAACGCCTGGAGGAAGACGGCGAAGCTTGGGAAAACCCATCCTCCGCCTGCGTCCCGTGTCAAACGGGGTGTCGAGGCGTCACCTGTGGAGCGAATCGCGCGAGAGGTGAGGCATCCTCGCCGCGGTTGAGCTGGGATTCGCGTGCGAAACCTGTTCGACAAACGTCCAGGACGGCCAGCAACAGCGCCAGGACGCTACGGTCCGCTCCGCCAGGCCCATTGCTCGACAGCCGCGTTATGACGGGTCAACGACGGGAGGCTCTCGCCGAATTGAGCCTTCGCGTCATGGTCTCCGTCAGTTCATCGACTTGTTGCTGAAGCTTGTTGAGCTTCTTCAGCTTCACATCCTGCTCCGCCCGCATTTCGATCAGCAGGTCTTCCATCCGGGCCAAACGGACGCTGACAGGGACGACGTCCACAACACGCGGAATCCTCCGACGGACCTTCCTGGTAGGCATGACCGCATACTTTGCGCAGGCGCGCGGGAAAGATCTGTGCAATAACGAACACCCCGCGCGACGTCCACCAGCGGCGCGAGCCGGGCCTATAGCCAAGCCGCCCGCCGCAGCACGGACCCGGCCATCTGAAAGGGCTCCGTTCCCGTTTCGCGCGAGTGTGTGCGAAGCAGACGATGGACCGGGTGATCGATCCAATCATCGCGGATATTCAGACGGAACACGAAGAGAACGTGCGGGCGGGAGTTTGGTGGCGTGCCGCCTGGATCTGCGTCAGCGGATACGCTGCCTTCTGGAAAGCTGTCGGTCTGCACACCCTGCGGTCGGTTCCTCGCGCGTTGTGGAATGGCATCGCGGAGGACGGATGGACACTCGGGCGGATGATGGCCTATTCCCTCGGCGCGTCTGTCGCCGTCACGCTGCTGCTGGCGGCATGAACGAGCTGTCGTTACCTGAGCTGGCGAGTCGGTGTCAGGCGTACGACGCCGGTGGATTTTCGCGAAACGTCGCTACTCTACGGCTTTCCAAGGGGCCCGGCAAGCAGTCCGTCCCTATTCGCACCTCAACGACAGCGCCGGATCGACCGCGCTCGCGCGCCGGGCGGGGAGGTACGCCGCAACGATGACAGCTGTGATGAGCAGCAAGGTTGCCGCCACGAGCGTGAGCGGATCCGTCGGCGTGATGCCGAACAGGAGCGAGCGAATTGCGGAACCTGCCGCAGCGGCCGCGACCAGTCCAACCAGGCACCCCGCGAGCCCGAAGCGAAGCGCGTGCCCGACGATGAGCGCGATGAGATCGTACCGGGTGGCGCCGAGCGCCTTTCGGATGCCCATCTCCCGCGTCCGCTGCGCCACCGAGAAGCGCAGGACACCGTGCACGCCGACCAGCGCGACCGCCAGTGCGAGCAGGCTGAAGGTCACCACGACCAGCGTCAGGAACCGCGCGTCGGCGAGCTGCCTCCACCAGATGTCCTCGATCCGTCTGGGACTTCCCGCCTCGATGCGGTCCCCCATCTGCCCGAGTTCGGCGGCGACGAGCTCTCCGACCCCGGTGGCACCCGGTTGCGCCCGGACGACCAGCGTGAGAGCCCAGTCTGGTATTGGTATTTGGGCACTGCACATGTAAAAGGTCGGCTCCACTTCCTGCCGCGCCCCGCGTTCATGTACGTCCGCGATAATCCCGACGACCTCCAGCGTTCGGCGGCCATGAATGATCCGGTCTCCAACCGGGTTCCGGCCGTTCCAGAACCTCCGGACCATGGTCTGGTTGACGATCGCCACCAACGGCATCCCCTCGCGATCGGCTTCCGTGAACCCTCGGCCGCCGGCCAGGTGCATGCCGAGCGCGCGAAAGGCCGTCGCGCTGGCGAAACGCGTATAGGCGTGGGCGCTCTGACGCGAGCTCGCTATTTCTATCGGGTTCGTGGCGCCGGAGCCGCCCAATGGCTCGGCGCTCGTCAGACCCGCTGCAGCGACGCCGGGAACAGCCGACACGCGCCGGATCAACTCCTCGTCGATCGCGCTCACCCGGCGCTGTCCATCGGAGAGCACCGCGGCCGTCTGCTGGCCTTCCTTTCGCGGCACGGGCTGTGAGGATCCGGGACGTTGAACGGTATGGGCGATGGTGAACGTGACGATCGACCGCGAATCGATGCCGAGGTCGAACAGGATGAGGCGCGCGAAGCTGTTGACCAGGAGGCCAGTGCCGGCGAGCAGCACGAGCACCACCGCGACCTCCGCGGCCGCGAGCGTGGCGAGTGGCTTCGAGAACCCTGTCGCTGCCGCCGAGGCTCCGCCCGCCCGCCGCAGTCCGTCCACGACGCTCCTGCCCGAGGCCTGGAGGGCGGGCACCACGCCCGCGGCGCACGTGGCGAGCAGGACGCCGCCGAGGGCGAAGAGCAGCGCCGGAGCGCCGATACCCGACTGGTCCAGCCTCGGCATCGTCGGGCTGATGGCGACAAACGCCCGCCTGCCGGCCCACGCGAACGCCAGGCCCAGCGTTCCCCCGGCGAGCGCCAGGATCGCGCTCTCGGTGAGCAACTGGCGCGCGACCCTGAACGGCCGCGCCCCCAGCGCGAACCGCGTGGCGAACTCCTGGCGTCGCGACATCGCGCGGGCGAGCACGAGACTGGCGACGTTCACGGAGGCGACGAGCAGCAGGCCCGACACGGCCCAGAGGAAGGCGAGCAGCGGTGCTCGAACACCCGCGACAATCTCATCCCGGAGAAACGCCACCTGCAGCGAGGGATTGCCGACCCTGTAGAAGTCAGGCAGGCTGAATGCGAGGGATGGCGACAAAGCAGCGACCTCGTCGCGGGCGGCGTCGAGCCTGACGCCGGGCGCCAGTCGCGCGTAGATAGTGATGCGATGGAAGAACTCCCGGCCACTGTCAGCTCGTGCCCGGGTCATCTCCGTGTCGAACGACGCCCACGCAGGGACTTGCGCGTTCAACGGGAGCGGAAAAGCACCGGGGGCCAGAACGCCGACGATTGTCACCACCTTCTGCCGGCCGTCTCCGAGGTGGCGAACCAGGGTGCGCCCGATGGCGCCCGGGTCCCGGCCGTAGAGGGAAGTCCAGGTGCGGTAGCTGAGCACGACGACGGGCGGTTCTCCGGGCTGCTCGTCGCGTTCATCGGGCAGCCGGCCGAGAACGGTCGATGCGCCAAAGAGCTTGAAGAGCGATGCTGACGCCATCATGGGCGAGACGAAGGCACCGTTCCCCAGCGACACGTTCAGCGGACCTGCTTCCGACGTGAGGGTGTCGAACCGCATCCCTCCAATCGCCTCGAACGCCGTGCACTTCTCGCGTACGGCCTGGAGGTCCGGGTACGACGGCGGCATCAGTCGAGCGGTTGTCCCCTCACCTTTCGTCGTCCATGCGATCCGAACGGCTCGTCCTGATTCAGGAAACGCCAACGGCCGCAAGACGACCGCGTAGACGACGGAGAAGATGCTGGTGCTGCCGCCGATGCCGAGGGCGAGCGTCAGGATGGCCGTGGCCGCGAAGCCGCGATTCCTGCTCAGGAGCCTGACGCCGGCGCGCACGTCCTGCCGCAGGACGTCCCACTGCTGGCGCGGCGCGGTGCGGGCGAAGTCCGTGACGGTTCGCAGCCAGAAGCCGAGTGTCCCGGCGCGGCTCCGGCGCGCCCGCACGTCTTCCCGTTCGTCGGAGAACGCCTGTTCCATGTCGCGCCCGAATTCTGCGCGGAATTCGAAGGGCAGCAGGCGGAGCAGCGCGCGATAAGCGCGCCGGACCCTTGACCGCGGACCAGTGGACTCTTGGCTGCCCTGCATGGGCAATTACGCTGAACGCGTGCGCCCGAAGAGTCGCGAGGAACGAGCCGACGCCACGGCGCGCTCGAGGCGGTCCACCTCCACTCTCGCCACCCGCCGGCCAAGGGGTGTGAGGCGATAGTACCGGCGCCGCTGGTCGTCCGCTTCGGCATGCGCACCCGGCACTTCGGCGATCAGCCCGTCGTCGAGCAGCCGTTTCAGGATGGCGTAGAGCGTTCCAGCCCCCAGGCGTTGGGCGCCGCCGGTCCGCTCGGCGACCTCCTTGATGATCGCGTAGCCGTGGCGATCGCGGTCGGCGAGCGAGACCATCACATGGAACACGGGAGGAGAGAGCGGGAGGAATGCGGTCGGGTCGTCTTCTGCGGCAGGCACGGTACCTCCAGTCCCTGCGCGGGGACGGGCAACAGCGGTCGGTCGGGAACTATATCGTACCGCTGTATACAGTCAAGCGGCAGTTACCGAATCGCGCATGACGATCGCAGCCCGACGCGTGGGAATCACTGAGGCAGCGGAACGGCGAGCCGCCTTTCGGCGCGGTGAGCCGGACTGCGCGAGAGTGGAGCGGCCTTTGGGATACGATTTGATCGTCTGAGCTTCCGGAGGGGCGCTTTGAGGTACCTACTCGTCGGAGCGGGCGGCGCGCTCGGCTCCATCGCCCGGTACGCGCTTGACGGCCTCGTCCTGCGCCAGGACAGCGGTCAGCACCGCGCAGATGAGGGCAAAAGGCTCACGCTCCTTGACGGCCTTCGGGAGCAGAAAACGGACAACCCAGATGAAGGCGCCGAGCATCGCAACCGACAGAACCGCTTGCAAGGTCATCGGGGACCTAAGGTTAGACACCGTACATCGGCCGGCGGCTTCCCCCACGCCACCCACCCTTGACGGGTCCTCCGATGTTTGCATCGGGCAGGTGCGGCAAGGCAGAATGCGCCAGCGCTGGTTCGACTGCTTACGGAGGACCGCTATGAAATTATTCGTCAAACCACTTCCGATCGCGTGTGCGCTCGTCGCGTCGACGCTTGCCGTGTCGGACATCGGCGCGCGAACGACCGTGGCGCAGGGACAGGCGAGCCGGACCGCGCCGGCGCAAGGGCGGGTGACGACTCCCGAGAAGTTCTTCGGCTTTCAGATGGGCGCCGACCGCAAGATGGCCCGATGGGACAAGCTGGTGGAGTACTACCGGCTGCTGGAGAAAGAGGGTGGCGGCAAGCTGAAGGCGATCGACATGGGACCGACCGAGATGGGCAATCCTTTCCTGCTGCTCGTCATCACGTCGCCCGCCAACCAGAAGAACCTGGAGCAGCTCCGCCAGAACAACCTGAAGCTGAGCGATCCGCACGGGATCCCGGACGCGGAGGTCAGGAAGATCGCGGCGGCAAGCAAGCCGTTCGTCTGCATGACGATGAGCATGCACGCCTCCGAGGTCGGCGGCGCCCAGATGGCGCCCGAGCTCGCGTACGACCTGCTGGCGCGAACCGATCCGGAAACCGAGCGGATCCTGGACAACGTCGTGTTCCTGTTGATCCCGTCGTTCAACCCCGACGGCGAGATCATGGTGACCGATTGGTACAACAAGTACGTGGGGACCGAGTATGAGGGCTCGGGCCTGCCGTGGCTCTACAACAAGTACATCGGCCACGACAACAACCGCGACGCGCTCACCATGAACACGAAGGAATCGCAATACGCCGGCAAGGTGCTGTTCACGGACTGGAAGCCGACGGCCTACTTCGATTTTCACCATATGGGCAGCTACGGCGCGCGGATCTTCTACCCGCCGTACGCCGAGCCGGTCCGCCCGCTCGCGGATCCGCTGGTCTGGCGCGAAATGGCGTGGTACGGCGCGCAGATGGCCAACAAGGCCGAAGAGGCCGGGCTGTCGGGCGTGATGAACGACGGCCAGTACTCCGGGTGGGGACATTTCGGATTCCACTGGATCACGCCGTTCCACAACATCACGGGGATGCTCACCGAATCCGCGAGCGCGAAGCTGGCGACCCCGCTCTACATCGATCCCAGTCAGTTAGTGGGTGTCGCGCGCAACCTGGCGCACCCGCGTGTGGAGCAGATGAACTTTCCGAATCCCTGGCCGGGCGGCTGGTGGCGGCTGCGGGACATCGTCGAACGGCAGAAGGTCGGCGCCTGGGCCCTGCTCGACTGCATGGCGCGAAACAAGGAGACGATCGTCTGGGACACCTATTTGAAGGCCAGCCGCCAGACCGAACGGGGCGCGAAGGGCAAGCCGGCCGGGTACGCGATTTCGGCGAGGCAGCACGATCCGCTCACGCGCGACAAGCTGGTCAACGCCCTGCTCAACCAGGGCATCGAGGTGACGCAGTCGGCAAAGGGGTTCACGACGCAAGACGGCGTGATCTACCCGCCGGGATCGTTCCATGTCACCCTCGCGCAGCCGAAGATGGGGCTGATCCGGTACCTGCTCGGTGAAACGCACTACCCGGACAACGAATGGACGCGGAGCGAGGACGGGACGCCGATCCGCCCGTACGACATGGGACAGGACGTGCTGGCGGAGTACATGGGCATCAAGGTCGATCCGCTGGACGAGTCGATGAAGGGCGACCTCCTGAAGGTGACCTCGCCGATCGTGCCTGCCGGCAAGGTCGCCAAAGGGCCGGCGGGATACGTGATCGACGGCCGGCTGAACGACGCGTTCAAGGCGATGAACCTGCTCTTCGACAAGAACGTGCCGGTGAAGCGAGTGGACGCCGCCGGCGACCTCGTGCGGCCCGGCGACTTCGTCGTACCCGCTTCGGCGCCCGAGACCGTCGTCGCGGCCATTGCGAAGGCCACGGGTGTGGATTTCATCGCGCTGACGGCGGAGCCGAAGCAGTCGCACGATCTCCAGCGCCTGCGCATCGGCATGTATCAGCGATACCGCGGCGGCAACATGGACGAAGGATGGACCCGCTGGCTGTTCGAGCAGTGGGCGTTCCCGTTCAAGGATGTCTACGACGCGGAGATCAGGAAGGGGAACCTGAACGCGAACTACGACGTGTTCATCTTCCCGGACGATTCGACGGGCGCGATCACGGGCGAGCCGTCGGCGGGACGAGGCGGACGCGGCGGCGGCTTCGCCGGTGTGCCGAACACCACGCCGCCCGAGTATCGCAGCGGCATCGGACCGGACGGCGTGAACGCCATCCGGGATTTCGTGCAGAAGGGCGGGACTCTGGTGACGCTCGGCGGCGCCACCGACTTCGCCATCACACGGCTCGGACTGCCGGTGCGCAACGTCGTGGAAGGGCTCAGCACGAAGGAGTTCTTCTGTCCGGGTTCGACGCTCCGTGTGACGATCGACAATGCCCATCCGCTGGCCTACGGCATGCCGCAGGAAGCGCTGGTGCTCTTCCACTACAGCCCGGCCTTCGACGTGGTCGCGACCGACTTCAACGACCGCAACGAGATCGTCGTCCGGTATGTGGATCGTAACGTCGAGCGCAGCGGGTGGTTGAACGGGGAGAAGTACATCGCCGGGAAGACGGCGATGGCGTCGATCGGCTTCGGTCAGGGAAGGGTGGTCCTGATCGGGTTCCGGACGCAAAACCGCGCCCAGACCCACGGCACATACAAGTTCCTGTTCAACGCGCTGGTGACGCCCCCCGCGAAGGCGTCCGGGAAGGCGGTCACCGATAATTAGCAGACGCATGACGTCATGGCTCGTCACGGTCGCAGCGCTCGCGATCGCGCTGGTGCTCCTCGTACGCTGGATCGAGCCGCGGGTCGCGTTCTTCCCGTTCCAGGGCGAAACCGAGACGCCGCGGAATCACGGTCTCGTCTACGAAGCCTTGACGCTGACGACCAGTGACGGCGAGCGACTGGCGGCCTGGATGATGCCGGCGTCACAACCGCGCGCCACCGTCGTGTACTTCCACGGCAACGGCGGCAACCTGTCGAACTGGGCCCCGATCCTCGCGCAGATCGTGCGGCACGGGTACTCGGTGCTGGCGGTGGACTACCGGGGCTACGGCCTCAGCAGCGGGCGCCCGAGCGAGCGCGGCGTGTATCGCGATGTGGAGGCGACGCTTGCCCACGCGGCGCGCCTGAATCGCGACGCGCCGCTCGTCTACTGGGGGCGCTCGCTGGGTGCGGCGCTGGCGGCGTATGCCGCATCGATCGAGGCACCCGACGGCGTGATCCTGGAAGCGTCGTTCCCCAGCGCGCGCGCCGCCGTGCGCTCTTCGCCGGTACTCGCGGGACTGTCGCTGTTGGGATCGTACCGGTTTCCCACCACTCAGTTCATGAAGAACGTGCGCGCGCCCGCACTCGTCCTCCACGGCGACCGCGACAGCGTTATTCCGTTCGAGTTGGGACGCGCGGTGTACGACGCGCTGCCGGGGCCGAAAAGCTTCGTTGTGATTCGCGGCGGCGACCACAACGACACCGTTGCGGCCGACGATGGGTATTGGCCCGCCGTGGAGGGATTCGTTGCGCGGCTGACGCCTTCCGCGCCCTGAGAGCCGTTAATGGGAAAAGACAGCCCCCGCGTGCCCATTCCCGGGCTCGGTCATCAGGACGCCGCCGTGGTGCAGTCTCTGCTGAAGTCCGCAGGATTCTCCTGTCGCGTGCACGATGGGTCTGGCGAGTCTCCCGGCGTTGTGTTGATTCGAGCGGCGGACTTATCCGCCGTCAAGGAACTCCTTCGCGACTACACGATTCGAGGTCCTCGGGATGGAAAGACTGGCATTCCCTGGTAGACGGACATATCGGAGGTCCGATTCATGACGGACGAAACCCGTTCGTGGCGGCAAAGCTTGCCCTACGTGCTGCTTGGTGTGGCACTGTTCTACGTCGTCACGTGGATCATCGGCCGATGAATGCGGTGCCGGCCGGAGTCGGACCCCGGCCGGCGAGAAAAACGACTATCGGCGCGCGTCCGCTGGATCCGCCCACAGGACGTGCGTGAGCACCTTGTTGCCGCCGCCGAAATCGAGCTCGAAGATCTGAATGCGTCCGTTCGCGTTCGAGTGGACCAGGCGCCCCCACTGCTCCGGACCCTCGAAGTTGATCTGACCCATCGCCGGCGGCATCTTCGACACCGCGGCGCTCTGATCGACCGTTGACGTGCTGTCCAGGTGCGAGTAGATGATCTCGAGCTGCTCGTAATCATGCGCGTTCGGGTGCTGATTCGCATCCGGCGGATCCGAGTAGTCCATGCAACTGCCGAGCGGCGGGTTGTCGAAGTTCTCATCCTGATGATCCAGGCCGAAGTCGTGGCCGATTTCCTGACACATCACGAAGTTCCGCCACGCGCTCGTGTTGTAGTACCCACCGGCGTAATTGGGGCTGAAGTAGGTGTCGTTGACTTTGGTCGTCGCCTGCGTGATGTGGTCGCCGGCCACCCAGATCTGCGCGATGCCGAGCCACCCGTTCCTGCCGTAGCGCTCGCTGCACACCTCGATGCGCCCAGCCGTCGCGCGGCAGTTCCTGGGCCGCGTGCCTCCAGCCACCTGCACGAGGTTCATCACACTGGATTGGCTCCAGTCGCTGATCGCGCCGGTGAGTGAGCTGATCCACACGCTCGACACGTTGGCGCCGACCTTCAATGTGAACGGATTGCTCGTGCGCGCCCAGTGGTAATTGCCCCACGAGTGATTCGCGGACAATGCGGTGGCGAACAGCGTCGCCAGCCCCATCGCCACCAACAGCGGACGTCGATGCGTCATACCGGTCCTCCTCCTGTTGACTGCATGTGACGAGCGCCCGGACGGGCGCGTCTGTTGCCGAGGACCCACATGATAGCAGTGCCGCGGAGGCGCCGGCTCGACAAAAAAGAAGAAAATATCGCCTGAGCTGGCCGGCTGACGCGATGCCGAATCGCATCCGCGTGCTCATCGCCGACCATCACGCGCTGTTCCTCAGGGAACTGCGGCGGATGCTCGATCACCGTACCTACTCGAACTTCCGCCGCTTCCAAGTGGACACTGTGTTCGAGATCAAGTAGACGCGCCCGCCTCAGAACGTGAACAGCCCCGTGACGATCACCTTGCCGCTCGTTTCGCGGAATCGCGGCCGCAGGTAGAACAACCGATCGCTGACGCCGGTCATCCGATCGAACCACATCATTCGATAGGCATACCCCACGGCCAGGCCGAACTGCGGATGGATGCAACAGGAGAATCGGCGAAGCTGCCGTGATGATGCACGCGCTCGTAACTGACCTCGATGGCGGCTCGCCGGTAGCGGTATCCGAGAAGCGCTCGCACCAGGGGGCGCCTGTCCAGGCGCGGCAGGAGCGCCAGTTCCTCGCCGTCCACCTCCTGATACAGCGTCATGCCATCGAAGGTGACGCCATCGAAGGTGAAACCCCGAATGCCGGAAAAGCCGGCATACCCACCTTCCTTGGCGAAACCGGGGGGAACGCCCCCTTCATCCTGACTCCAGGCCGGCGTCGCGAACGCCAGCAGGACGAGCGGGACCGAGACCAGGTTGTGCAGACGAGCGGACAAGTAATGGGCCATGCCAGGACTCTCACAGGATTGGTTAGCAAACGGCGGACCGGCGGCGTTCGCGGCCCGGTTTTCGCGATTTGGCGGGAGGTCGCACGGAGCCCGTTACGATCTTCGTTGCGGCGTGCAAGAACTGTCGGCGCTACTTCTCGCGAAGCGGGGTGCCGGCTCGCATCGCCTGTTCGAAGCGCGCGATCTGATCGCGCGTGCCCAGGACCGCGACGAGATCGCCTTTTTCGAGGCGTGCCTGCCCGTCCGGATTCGCCACCAGAGCCCCCTCGCGGATGATCCCGACCACCGATGCTCCAGTCGCGGTGCGAATCCGCAGGTCGCTCAGCGTCCGTCCGTCGAACGGGCTGTCCGCCGGCACGCCCACCCAGGTGAACTCCAGATGACGCGCGATCTCTCCGAGTCGCGACAGCATGGCCAGGCCGGAATCGCGATTGACGCCCGCGGGATCGTACCGCTCGTGTCTGATCGCGCTCGCCACTTGAAGGACGTCGTGCGGGGGCACATTGAAGTACATGAGCGCCTGCCGCGTCATTTCGATCGCCGCCTCGACTTCCGGCGACGTGACCTCCTGGATGCCGGACGCGTACAGCGCGCGCACGGCGTCGGAGCTGTCGGCCCTCGCCATGACGGGCAGATCGGGCCGAAGCCGTCGTCCTGCCGCGACGATGCTCCGAACGTCGGAGAAAGCGGGTACCGTGACCAGCATGGCTCGCGCGCCCTGGAGCGCCGCCGCCTCGAGGACAACCGGCTGGCTCGCATCGCCGTAGATCACCGGGAGTCCGGCCTCGCGTGCCTGCTGCCCCCGCCGGTCGTCGGACTCGATGAGGACGAACGGGAGCGCCAGACGCGACAGCGCGTCGGCAACGCTGCGGCCGACCCGGCCGGCCCCGGCGATCACCACGTGGTCCGACAACCCCGCGGCGGGCAAGTTCGCCGCCTCGTGCGTTTCGCGCACGCGACGCGGCCAGAAACGGCCGTGCACCGCGGGGACGAGACCCGACACGACCGGTGTGAGCGCCATCGTGATGATTGCGGCGTTCATCGTGAGCGCGTACAGGTCGTTCGAAATGGCGCCGCTCGTGCGGCCGACGCGGGCAAGGACGAACGCAAACTCACCGACCTGAAAGAGCGTCAGACCGACCGCCAGCGGCACGATGTTCCAATAGCCGAACGCGCGCACGACGAGGGCCAGAATCGTGGCCTTGCCGACGACGATCGCGGCCACGATGATTGCGAGCGCGCCAAGGTGCTTCCACAGGAGCACGGGATCGAGCAGCATGCCGACCGACACGAAGAACAGCATTCCGAACAAATCCCGCAAGGGCGCGACATCGCTGAGCGCCTGGTGCGCGTAGTCGGACTCGTTGACGACCAGGCCGGCCACGAACGCGCCGAGCGCCATCGACAGGCCGAACCGGTACGCGACGTACCCGACGCCAACCGCCAGCGTCATCGTCGAGAGAAAGAACAGCTCGCGGGAGTTCCGGCGGGCGACGAACCCCATCAGCCGTGGCACGACCCGCGTCGAGAACAGCACGATCACGCCGAGCAGGACGGAGGCGCGCAGGGCGGCGGCGCCCACCTTCGCCACGCCTCCGGCCGGATCGCTCAGCTCCGGCAGGACGATCATCAGAGGCACGACCGCCAGATCCTGGACGACCAGAATGCCGAGCATCACGCGGCTGGACAGCGTGCCCAGCCGTCCTTGCGCCTGAATCGTCTTCAGCGCCACCATCGTGCTCGACAACGAGATGAGGGCGCCGAGCCACAGCGCCGGCCGCCAGGCCCAGCCCAGCGCGAGCCCGACACCAAGCCCCAGGGCGATGGTCAGAATGATCTGAATCGTCGCGCCGAACAGCGCGACCGTGCGCACCGGCTTGAGCTCACGAAACGAGAGCTCGAGGCCGAGCGAGAACAGCAGGAGCGCCACGCCGAGCTCGGCGAGTTGTTCGATGTCGTGGATGTTGCCGACCGTGGGCCCTCCGGTGAACGGGCCGACGGCCACGCCCGCCAGAATGTACCCGACGATCAGGGGCTGTCCGGCGCGTTGCGCCAGAAAGCCGCCGGCAATGGCCGCCAGCAGGATGAGGGTGAGATCGGCAACGAATTCCATCGGCGCCTGCAGCCTACACGCCGGCTGGCAGGCCCGGCAATAGGCGCGTGGTCCGATGTCAGAAGCGTGGCGCCAACAGCCGAGCCGGCGGCGACGACGACGGATATGTGATGATAGAAGGAGAATGAAGGCTTCCGCGGTAAACGCCGCGGGCCCGGCCGTCGTGATCCCGAAGTAGCTCTGTCCACCAGAAATGAATACGCGTTTGCGCAGAATCGCCGCCACTCGAGCGTGTTTGCCTCTTTTGCTGTCAGTCCTCGCGGCTGCCTGTACCGACTCGTCGGCAACGGGTGCGGCCCGACCGGGGGGCAATGCCGGGCGTGGCGGGGGCGGCGGCGGCGGCGGCGGAGGAGCGGTGCCGGTCGTCACGGCTCCGGTCGTCGCGAGAGCGGTGCCGCTCACGATGGATGCCGTCGGGACCGCCGAGGCGTTCACCACGGTCCAGCTCCGATCGCAGGTGACCGGTCAGTTGAGCGCGGTGCACTTCCAGGAAGGACACGACGTCGGCAAGGGCCAGCCGCTTTTCACCCTCGATCGGCGCCCCTTCGAAGCGGCGTTGCAGCAGGCGCAGGCCGTGCAGGCGAAGGACACCGCCCAGGCCACCAACGCGCAGGCACAGGCGGCGCGCGCCGAGGATCTCTACAAGCGCGGGCTGATTGCGCGCGAGCAATACGAAACGCAGACCGCTGGCGCGGCATCGCTCCAGGCGACGCTCAACGCGGACCGGGCGGCAGTCGAGCAGGCGCGGTTGAACCTGCAGTACACCACCATCAGTTCTCCGATTGACGGCCGGACGGGCGCGCTGATGGTACACGCCGGCGATCTCATCCGCGCCAACGATGCCAACCCGCTCGTCGTCATCAACCAGCTCGCACCGATCCGCGTCGTGTTCTCCGTGCCGGGGCGTCTCATTTCCGACATCCGGCGTTACCAGTCGAAGGCCCCGCTGCACGTGGAGGCCCAGTCGCCGGCGGCGGCCGGCACCGTCAGCTTCATCGACAACACCGTCGATCCGTCGACGGGCACGATCAAGATGAAGGCGACCTTCGCGAACGGGGATCACCGGCTGTGGCCGGGCCTCTTCGTGCAGGTGAAAGTGCTGCTGACGACCGAGACCAACGCGATCACCGTCCCCACCGCCGCCGTCCAGACCACCCAGGACGGGCAGTACGTCTACGTCGTGAAGCCGGATCAGACCGTTGACTTCAGGAAGGTGACCGTCCAACGGCAGCAGGGGGACGACCTGGTCGTGGCAAGCGGCCTGCAAGCCGGAGACACCGTCGTCACCGACGGCCAGCTCCGCCTGACGCCGGGCGCACGCGTCACGGCCCGACCATCCGATGCTCCCGGGAGCGGCGAGGGCCGCGGCCGCGGGGCGCGCTAGGCACCGATGAATCCTGCTGAACCGTTTATCAGGCGGCCCGTCGCCACCACGCTGCTCGTCTCGAGCATCCTCATCTTCGGCATCATGGGCTACCGGCTCCTGCCCGTGAGCGATCTGCCGACGATCGATTTTCCGACGATTTCCGTCCAGGCGGGGCTGCCGGGCGCCAGCCCGGAGACGATGGCCGCCGCGGTGGCGACGCCGCTCGAGAAGCAGTTCTCGACGATCGCCGGCCTCACCTCGATCAGCTCGAGCAACTCGCAGGGCGGCACGAACATCACCCTGCAGTTCGATCTCAGCCGCGACATCGACGCCGCCGCGCAGGACGTGCAGTCGATGATCGCCCGCGCGCAGCGCCAGCTCCCGCCGGGCATGCCCTCGCCGCCGTCGTTCCGGAAGGTCAACCCCGCGGACGCGCCGGTCATGTTCCTGACGCTCAGCTCCAGCACGATGAAGCTGTCGCAGGTCAATCAGTACGCCGAGCAGGTGCTGGGCCAGCGGCTGTCGATGGTCACCGGCGTGGCGCAGGTGAACGTCTTCGGCGCCCAGAAATTCGCGGTGCGCATCGACGTCGATCCGACCGAGCTCGCCTCGCGCCGCATCGGCATCGATCAGGTGGCCGGCGCGATCGCGTCCGCCAACGTGAACCGTCCGACCGGCACGCTCTACGGGCCGCAGAAGGACTTCGTCGTCGAGGCGAGCGGACAGTTGACCGAGGCCGAGGCCTACAAGCCGGTGGTCGTCGCGTATCGCAACGGCAGCCCCGTGCGCCTCGCCGAAGTCGCGCACGTCTACGACGGCATCGAGAACGACCGCAGCATCAGTTGGTACAACAACGTCCCGTGCGTGTACCTCGCGATCCAGCGCCAGCCGGGCACCAATACCGTCGCGGTTGTCGACGCGATCAAGGCGCTGCTGCCGCAGCTCCAGGCCCAGCTCCCGCCGTCGGTCGAGCTCGCGATCCGCAGCGACCGCTCGCTGGCCATCCGCGAATCCGTGCACGACGTGAAGTTCACGCTGATTCTCACCGTCTTTCTCGTCGTCCTCGTCATCTTCCTCTTCCTGCGCAACGTCTCGGCCACGATCATCCCGAGTCTCGCGCTGCCGTTCTCGATCGTCGGCACCTTCGCGGTGATGTACGTGCTCGGCTACAGCCTCGACAACCTGTCGCTGATGGCGCTGACGCTCTCGGTCGGGTTCGTCGTCGACGACGCGATCGTGATGCTGGAGAACATCGTCCGGCACATGGAGATGGGGGAGGGGCGGCTGCAGGCGGCCTTCACGGGGTCGAAGGAGATCGCCTTCACGATTCTGTCGATGACGCTGTCGCTGACGGCGGTGTTCATCCCGATTCTGTTCATGGGCGGAGTCGTCGGCCGGCTGATGCACGAATTCGCCGTCACGATTGCCGCGGCGATCCTCGTGTCGGGCGTCGTCTCGCTGACCCTGACGCCGATGCTGTGCAGCCGCTTCCTCAAGCCGCTGCACGCCTCGCGCCACGGCCGTGCCTACAACGTCATCGAGCGCGCGTTCGAGGGTTCGCTGAAGACCTACGGGTGGGCGCTCCGCAAGACCCTCCGCCACCGGTTCGCGACGATGACGGTCTCGGCGCTGCTGCTCGCCGGCACGGTCTACCTGTTCATGGTGGTCCCGAAGGGCTTCATTCCGAGCGTCGACACGGGGCAGATCCAGGGGCAGACCGAGGCGATCCAGGGGATCGGGTTTGCCTCGATGGTCGAGCATCAGAAGCAGGTGATGGACGTCCTGCTGGGCGACCCGAACGTGGCGTCGTTCACGTCGAACGTGGGCGGCAACACGGGACGCTTGAACGTCGATCTGAAGCCGCGGGCGGAACGGACGAAGACCGCCGACGAGATCATCAACGAGCTGCGGCCGAAGCTCGCGCGCGTGCCGGGCGTGCGCGTGTTCATGACCAACCCGCCGGCGATCCGCATCGGCGGCTTTCAGTCGCGCAGTCAGTACCAGTTCACGCTGCAGGATCCGGACACGGAGGAGCTGTACCGCGTCGCCCCGCAATTCGAGGGGCGGCTCCACGAGGTCCCCGGGCTGCTCGACGTCAACTCGGACCTGCAGATCAAGAACCCGCAGATCACCGTCGACATGGACCGCGAGCAGATCGCGGCGCTCGGCCTGACGGTGGACCAGGTGGAGTCCGCGCTCAGCTCGGCGTACGGCTCGCGCCAGGTGTCGCAGATCTTCGCGCCGAACGACCAGTACCAGGTGATCATGCAGGTGGCGCCGAAGTTCCAGCGGGATCCCGCCGCGCTGTCGATGCTCTACATGCAGGCGCCCGGGGGCTCGCTCGTTCCCCTGTCGGCGGTCGCGACCACGCGCGAGACCGTCGGTCCACAGTCGGTGAACCACACGGGCCAGCTCCCCTCGGTGACACTCTCGTTCAACCTCGCGCCGGGCGTCGCGCTCGGCGACGCGGTGGGCCGCGTACGGCAGCTCGCCCGCGACACGCTGCCGGCCACGGTGGCCGGCAGCTTCCAGGGCACCGCCGAGGCCTTCCAGGAGTCGATGAGAGGGCTCGGCTGGGTGCTGGCGCTGGCGATCTTCGTGATCTACGTGGTGCTCGGGATCCTGTACGAGAGCTTCATCCACCCGCTGACGATTCTCTCCGGGCTGCCCGCGGCCGGCTTCGGCGCGCTGCTCACGCTGCTCCTGTTCGGGCAGGACCTCGACATCTACGCGTTTGTCGGCGTCATCATGCTCGTCGGGCTGGTCAAGAAGAACGGGATCATGATGATCGACTTTGCGATCGAGGCGCGCCGCGATCCCAGCGTTTCGGCGGCCGACGCGATCCACCAGGCGTGCATGGTCCGCTTCCGCCCGATCATGATGACGACGATGGCGGCGTTGATGGGGACGCTGCCGATCGCGCTGGGTCTCGGCGCCGGGGCCGAGGCGCGGCGCCCGCTCGGCCTCGCCGTCGTCGGCGGACTCGTCGTCTCGCAGACGCTGACGCTGTTCGTGACGCCGGTGTTCTACGTCTACATGGAGCTGCTGCAGGAGCGGCTCGGACGGCGGCGCGTGCCCGCGGCGCAACCGGTCTTGACGCACGCGACTGGACAGTCGCAGCTGCGACCTGAGCCGGGTACAGAACTGTGACACACGAAGCCGCACCCCGACTGGACGGGGTGCCAAGGCGCCGGTCGGGGCGCGTCAGGCGAGCGCGGCGCTGTGCTCCTCGTACGCGCCCTTGAAGTCGGTGATGGCGCCGTCGCCGGCGAAGTGCCAGACGCGCGTGCCGACTTCCTCCATCAGGTCCTGGTCGTGCGTGACGAGCAGCACGGTCCCCTCGAAGCGCTGGAGCGCGACGTTCAGCGCGTTGATCGATTCCAGATCGAGGTGGTTCGTCGGCTCGTCGAGGATCAGGAGGTTCGGCTTCTGGAGCATGATGCGGCAGAAGAGCAGGCGCGCGGTCTCGCCGCCCGAGAGCGCGCCGGTCGGCTTCAGCCCTTCCTCGCCGCTGAAGAGCATCTGGCCGAGCAGGCCGTGAATCTCCTGGCGCGACGCGTCCGGATCGAACTGGTGCAGCCAGTCGACCGCGGTCATGCCGTTCTGGATCGCGCCGGTGTGATCCTGCGCGAAGTACCCGATCGACACCTCGTGCCCCCAGCGCACGCCGCCCTCGTCGATGTCGGCGGGCGAGGCCGGCATCCCCGGCGCGTCCGCGAGCAGGGCCTTCAACAGCGTCGTCTTTCCCGCGCCGTTGCGGCCGACCAGCACGATCTTCTCGCCGCGGCTGACGATCGCGCTGAAGTCCGAGACGACCTGGAGGTCGCCGTGCGCCTTCGCCACGGATTTGATCTCCAGCGGCGTGCGGCCCGACGGCCGGCTCATCGCGAACTTGATGTAGGGGCGCTGGATGTTGGAGCGTGCGAGCTCCGTCGTCTGCAGCCGCTCGACCTCCTTGCGGCGCGATTGCACCTGGCTCGACCGGGTGCCGGCGGAGAACCGCGCGATGAAATCGTTCAACTGCGCGATTTTCTTCTCACGCTGCGCGTTCTCGGATTCGATGCGCGAGCGGATCTGCGTCTTGGCGACGACCATGTCGTCGTAGCCGCCCGTGTAGGTGATGATCGTCTGGTAGTCGATGTCCGCCGTGTGCGTGCAGACCGCGTTCAGGAAATGCCGATCGTGCGAGATGACGATTAACGTGCCGGCGTAGCGGGTGAAGAACTCGACCAGCCAGTGGATCGAATCCAGGTCCAGATGGTTCGTCGGCTCGTCGAGCAGCAGCGCCGGCGGACTGCCGAACAGCGCCTGCGCGAGGAGCACCCGCATCTTCTGGCCCCCCTGCAGCTCGGACATCGTGCGCTCGTGCAGCTCTTCCGGGATATCGAGGCCCTGAAGCAGGATCGCCGCGTCGCTCTCGGCGGTGTAGCCGTCCTCTTCACCGACGATCCCCTCGAGCTCGCCGAGACGAATGCCGTCGGCATCGGTCAGGTCGGCCTTGGCATACAGGAGTTCCCGCTCCTCGAGGGCATTCCACAGGCGCCCGTTGCCCATCACGACCGTGTCGACGACGCGAGAGCGGTCGAAGGCGAACTGATCCTGACCCAGCACGCCGAGCTTGGCGGGCCGGACGACCGTGCCCTTCTGCGGCGGCAGCTCGCCGGTGAGGAGCTTCATGAAGGTCGACTTGCCGGCGCCGTTCGGGCCGGTGAGGCCGTACCGGCGGCCCGCCGAAAAGGTCGTCGTCACGTCGTCGAAGAGGACCTTCGACCCGTACCGCATGGACACACCGCTGACTGAGATCATCCAGGAGACCCGAAATCCGTGTGGGACAAACCTCAATTGTAACAGCAACCGGCGGGCGGGAGCGAGCTCTTGCGCGTCAAGGCGCCGGCGAGCTGGGCGCGTGGATCCCGACGTACATGCGCGGCGTAGAACGAGGGCATCGCCCGCGCGAACCGCAGGTACGTGTAAGGGTCGCTCGAGTAGCGGGTGTCCGGACCGTCGCGATGCGGGTACATCGGACCGGGATCCCAGCGCACCGCCGCCGGGTGAACGCCGGCGACGAGCGGCGCGGCGCGCTGCTGGATCGCGTGCAGCCAGGCGGGAGACGGGCTCACGCCGAATTGAGCAGTCAGCGACTCCACTCGAAGCGCCGCCGCGTAGACGAGGATCGCCGCGAGCGGCGCGAATGAGACTCGGCGCATGCGGCGCCAATTTACACCATCGTGACGCGAGTCAGGACGCGCCGACTTTTCGTCGTCAATGGGCGGGAGAAAAGCTGTGGTCGAACCGAGCCGCGGACAGTCAGACGGCGCGGCGGAGCCGCGTAAGCGTTCGCCTTGGAACGCGGCGGCCGGTCGTGAGCCGGACGACGCGGATGTGTGAGGTCACGGGACACGTGGCGAGCAGGCGGCGCGTTTTTTCAGCCTCGTCTTCGCCGAGCGAATCATCGAGCATGATCAGAGTGGGGATCTGACACGAGGCCTTGACGATCGCCTCGAAACCCGTGCGCGCCACCGACACATCGCAGCCTGCCGCGGTGAGCTGCGCGTAGCGGCGGACGCGCGTGTCCTCGTTGGCGTCGGCCACGAGCACGCGCGGCGCGACAGCCGTCTGCCCGCTGACAGGATCGACGGCCGTCGTTCGCAAAACAGACATGGTGGCCGCCATTGTCTGCACGGCCCACGTCTGAGCAAGATTACTGCCGTTTCAAGATCGGAACGCGCGCGTCATGCCGACGGCGATGAGGGCGCCCGCGATGGCGGACAGCGCATCGATATTGGCCATCTGACCGGAGGGATCGATTATCGCCACGACGAGCAGTCCGGCGAAGCCTCCAAGGACGGCAGCCACTGCGATCTCTGCGGCCACCACTGCAGGACGCCGGGGACAGCGGTGCGAGTCGGTCAGGTGCCTCTTACAGCGAGGACAAGTGGCCATTCTGATTTAGCCGGCCCACGATAACACATAGGGTTCGATTCGGCGAAGCCGGCTGGCGGTATCATGGATGGAACTGCCGAGCTCGGCTGCTCTGTTTTCGCGTATTATTGACGCCGCTACCAGCATGGGTTCCGCCAAACGACTTGCCTCGTCGCTGCTGCTCGCCTCGGGGATCGTGCTCGTGCTCATGGGACTCAGCACGGCCCTTGGGTTCACGGCGGTAGGGATGGTGACAAGTGTCACGGTCATCGCCGCGCTGCTCTACGCGGGCGGTCTCTGGTTGGGCGGCACGCCGCGCGTCGCGGCCCCCGCGGGCGCCGAGAAAGTCCTCGTGTTCGACCGCGGGCTGCGAATCGCGGCCGGCGCGGCCCCGGGCGCATCGCTGCTCACCCAGTTCCCCGAATCCATGCGCGCGGAGATCGAAACGCACTGCCGCGCCGCGCTGCGCGGCCAGCACAGCCACTTCACCTGCGAGCACGCCGGCAAGCGGGTGCTGTTCGACGTCGCGCCGATCCAGAGCGTCGCCGGCCTCGTCCTCTACGGCGTTCTCATCACCGGCAGCGGCAACGCCGTCGCGGCCCTCACCCCCGCCGTCGCCTGATCACCCGCGTGCGAATGGTCCGGCTGAAGCCGGACGCTGCGCCGGACGCCCGTGAGCCGAGCGAGCTGCGAGCTAGGAGCCGCGAACTCCGCGCGATAATAGTGAGGTGTCTGGTTCGTACAGCCCGATAGCCGACTACGCGGTCATCGGCGACTGCCGCTCGGCCGCGTTGGTGTCGCGCGACGGGTCCATCGACTGGTGGTGCCTTCCACGTTTCGACAGCCCATCCGTATTTGCCGCGCTGATCGACAGCGAGCGGGGAGGACGTTTCCGGCTGTCGCTCCGCGGCGCCACGAGCACAACGCGCCGCTACATCGGCGCGAGCAACGTCCTCGAAACAACATTCTCGGGTCCCGGCGGCGTCCTGCGTCTGGTCGACGTCATGCCCGTCGCGGACGAGCGCGTCAAGAGCTCCGCCTTGTGGCCGGAAAGGGAGGTCCTTCGAATCGCGGAATGCGTCGGGGGCGAGGCGGTCGTCGATCTGGTGTACGAGCCGCGCTTCGACTACGCACGCGCGAACACGACGCTCCGGCGCGGCCCGCACGGGACGATTCAGGCCGAGCATGGACCGGACGTGCTGACGCTCAGAAGCGGCGTGCCGCTCGCGATCGCGCCGGACGGCTCGCGCGCGGTCGGCACCCGGCGCCTGTCCGCCGGGGCGCGCGCGGTCGTCGGCCTCACGTTCGCGGACGGCATGCCGACCGTGCTTCCCGCGGATGGCGAAGCGGCATGCCGGCTCGTGGACACGTCCGTCCGGTGGTGGGAGTCGTGGGCCTCGAAGTTCGCGTACGACTGGGAGTACCGCGACGCGATTCTCCGCAGCGCGCTGGCGCTCAAGCTCCTGACCTACGCGCCGTCGGGCGCGATGGTCGCCGCGCCCACGACCTCGCTGCCCGAGACGCCCGGCGGCATCAGGAACTGGGATTATCGGTACTGCTGGCTGCGCGATGCGTCGCTGACGCTCTGCGCGCTCGTGGATATCGGGTTCCATGAAGAAGGGGAGGCGTTCCTGTCGTGGGTGCTGCATGCCACGCGGCTGACTCAGCCCCGGCTGCAGGTCCTTTACAACGTGTATGGCGAGGAGCGCCTCCCGGAACACACGCTGGATCACCTCGAAGGCTACGCCGGCTCACGCCCCGTGCGCATCGGCAACAATGCGGCCGGGCAGTTGCAACTGGATGTCTACGGGGAAGTTGTCGATGCGGCGTATCAGTACGTCCAGCGCGGCGGCCAGATCGACAGGATTACCGGAAAGGTGCTCGCCGGACTCGGGCGGACGGTGTGTGCGTCGTGGCAGGAGCCGGACGACGGGATCTGGGAACCGCGCAGCGGACGCCGGCAGAACACCCATTCGAAGGTGATGTGCTGGGTGGCACTCGATCGGCTGATCAAACTGGAGCAGCAGGGGCACCTTCACGGGCCGGCGGACGGGTTCGAACGCGCGCGCGCGGCCATTCACGACGCGATCGAAACCCGCGCGTGGAATGCGCGCCTCGGCACCTACACTGCGGTGTTCGACAGCGACGTCCTCGATGCCAGCCTGCTGCGGTTGCCGCTCGAGCACTTCGCGGATCCCCGGGGACAGCGCATGCGCGCGACGCTCGCCGCCGTTCGCGAGCATCTGCGCGCGTCGCAAGATCTTCTGTACCGCTACCGGACCCCCGATGGTCTGCCTGGCACCGAGGGGGCCTTTGCGATCTGCAGCTTCTGGGCGGTCGAGGCGCTCGCGCTCGAAGGGCGCCTCGACGAGGCGCGCGCCACGTTCGAGCAACTCTTGAAGTACGCAAACGACGTGGGACTCATGGCCGAGCAAATCGATCCGCGAACGGGCCTGGCGCTCGGCAACTTCCCGCAGGCGTTCAGCCACGTCGGCCTGATCAACGCCGCGCTGACGCTCGCGGAGTGCTCCGGGCAGCCGCAGGGCCCCGCGCGGGCGGCCACGAGGAAGAGACCGTGAACCTGCCAGGCGTTCTCCTCTGGGGCTTCGCCGCGACGATCGTGCTGACGACGACGATGGCGATCGGGCAGGGGGTGGGGTACACCCGCATGAGCATGCCGTTCCTTGTGGGGACGATGTTCACGCCGGCGCGCGACAGGGCGATGGTCATCGGCTTCTGCGTGCACGTGGCGAACGGGATGATCTTCGCGCTGTTCTACGCAGTGCTGCTCGAGAGCCTCCACCGGACGGGGTGGTGGCTGGGCGCGGGGCTGGGCCTCGTGCACGCCGTCTTCGTCCTGACGGTGGGCATGGCGCTCATGCCGGGACTGCACCCCCAGATGGTCAGCGAGTACTTCGGTCCGACGGTGAACCGCGTGCTGCAGCCCCCCGGCTTTCTCGCCTTGAACTACGGACGGCGTACGCCCTTTGTGACGATCGTCGCGCACCTGCTCTACGGCGCGATCATCGGCGCCTTCTATCACCTCGCATCATGAGTCTCTCCGGCTTCGCGCACCGATTCGTGCCGGCTGAAGAGCCGGGCGCGCCAACGCTGCTCGTGCTGCACGGCACGGGTGGCGACGAGAACGACTTGCTGGCGCTCGGGCGCATGCTGCGGCCGGGCGCCGCGATCCTCAGTCCGCGGGGCCGCGTCCTCGAGCAGGGCATGCCGCGGTTCTTCCGGCGTCTTGCTGAAGGGGTGTTCGATCAGGAGGACCTCGCGCGGCGCACGATGGAGCTCGACGAGTTCATCGCTGCCTCGGCTGCCACGTATCACTTCGATCCATCCCGCGTTCTCGCCGTCGGGTACTCGAACGGCGCGAACATCGCCGCGAGCCTGCTGCTCGCGCGTCCGCGGACGCTGGCGGGCGCCGTGCTGTTCAGGGCGATGCTGCCATTCGAGCCGGCCTCGACGCCGGATCTGTCCGGCCGCGCCATCCTGCTGTCGGCGGGGAAGCAGGATCCGCTCATCCCGCAGGCGCTGACCGCGCGCCTAGCAGACCTGCTTCGAGAGGCCGGCGCCGAGGTGACGCTCTCGTGGCACGACACGGGGCACGGGCTCTTGCAGAGCGAGATCGGCGCGGCCGGGCGGTGGACCGCGGAGCAGTTCTGAAGGTTCCAGGGGCGTGAGGCTAGTTCGGGAGGCAACTTGGGCCGCCTGGGGATCGAACCCAGGACCACCTGATTAAAAGTCAGGTGCTCTACCACTGAGCTAGCGGCCCTCGGCCGATGGTAGCATCCGAACCCCAAACGCCAAACTCCAAACGCCAAAGGCACTCCAAACTGCAAACGCTAAACGCCAAACTCCAAATGAGCCAAACCCCTTGAGGTTGGAATTTGCCATTTGGCGTTTGGAGTGCCTTGGAACTTTGGAATTTGGAATTGGCCCAAAGCACGCTTTTTGCTTGTTGCCTCCCTCTGGGAGGGTTGGCCATGCCGCCTCGTGGAGCGTCGGCGAATCAGATAATCTTCTGCCCGAGGGCCGACAGCGCCAGCTCCACGCCGAGGATCGCGGTCGCGTTGCGATCGTCGAGGATCGGATTCACTTCGACCAGGTCCAGCGCGCGCAGCAGGCCGGAATCCGCGATGACCTCCATCACCATGTGCGCCTCCCGGTAGTCGAGCCCGCCCTTGACGGGCGTACCGACGCCAGGCGCGATCGCCGGATCGCACACGTCCAGGTCGAACGAGACGTGGACGCCGCTCGTGCCGGCGCCGGCGAGGGCCAGCGCCTGCTCGGTCACCGCGGCGATGCCGGACCGATCGATGTCCTTCATGGTGAAGACGCGGACCCTGGAAGCGCGCACGATCTCCTTCTCGCGTTCGTCGAGGTTGCGGATGCCGATGAGGACGGTGTGCTCCGGCAGCACCTTCGGCGAGAAACCGCCGATGCGCGCGAGCTCCGGCGGCTCGGGCCCCAGGAGCGACGCGAGCGGCATGCCGTGCACGTTGCCGCTCCCCGACGTGGACGGCGTGTTCATGTCGCCGTGCGCGTCCACCCAGATGAGGCCGAGCGGCTTGCCCTCGCGGCGCGCGAAGTCCGCCGTGGCCGCGACCGATCCCGCCGCCAGGCTGTGATCGCCGCCGAGCACGAGCGGGAGGGCGCCTTTGTCAAGCGCGGCGTGCGCCGCCTTGTAGAGCCGCTCGCACACGCGCGCGATTTCCCGGATGTACTTCTTGGCCGGATCGCCGGACGCCTTGGTTTCGGGGATCGGCGCCACGAGATCCCCTTCATCGACCACCTGGATCCCGAGGGCGTGCAGCCGTTCCCCGAGGCCGGCAATGCGGAAGGCGGACGGTCCCATGTCGACGCCGCGGCGGTTGCCGCCGAGGTCGAGCGAGACGCCGATGATGTGCACCGGAAGCATCTGACGGGCACTGTACCACAGCGGCCCCGGTCTTGACGGCGGCCATAAATCTCTGGTACTCTGTGGTTTGCGGCGGTCAGCGCGACCGTTCTGCCCTGAAGGAGCGTCACGGATGAAGCGGTTCGATGTGGGAGCGCGGGTCGTGGACCCGACGTATGGTCTGGGCTCGGTGGTGGCCGTCGAAGACGCCTATACCCGCGTGCAGTTCGATGAGCATGGCGTGAAGAAGTTCCTCACGGCCATGTCACACCTCGAACCGAGCGACGAACCGGTCCCGGCTGGCCTGCGCGGCAAGGTGCGGAAAAAGCGCGCGCCGAAAAAGGCCGCCGCCGTCCCCGTCGAGGAATAACTACCGCTTCAACGACACCGACATCCCCTCGCCTGACGGAGACACGATCGCCGTCCACAGCGACGGGTTCTTCTGCACGGCGTCGAGGAAATCCCCCATCTCGCTCCGCTTGTTCACCACGTTGTGCGCGAGGAACAAGCCTCCCTTGTCCAGTCGCGGATACACGATATCGAGAAACCGCTTGTAGTCCCGCTTCCACGCGTCCAGGAAGACGAAGTCGAACGTGCCGGGCAGCAGGGGAATCTGTTTGAACGCGTCGCCGGCGACGACCTGGACGATGTCGGAGAGGCCGGCGCGCCGGATGTTGGCGGCCAGCTCCTTCGCGCGGATCGGATCGTACTCGATCGTGACGAGGCGTCCGCCCGTATCGCGCAGTGCCATGCCGATCCAGATCGCGCTGTACCCGCTCGCTCCGCCGATCTCGAGCGCGTGCTTCGCGCCGCGCGTCGCCACCATCAGCCGGAGGAACCGGCCGTCTTCCTCGGACACGGCGAGCAGCCCGGTGTCCTTCGCCTTGATGTCGGCGAGGAGCTTCTGGATGTCGGCCGATTGGGCGCCAAGCGGAGCGAGGCACCCCACGATGACGGCGGCGACGGCGAGCGACCGGAGTGGGTTCATGCGGGGTTCATCTTAGCGTATTCGGCCGCGGCGGCCGCCGCCGCGCGTCCGTCGGCCACGCAATCGGGAATGCCAATCGAACGGAATCCGCTCCCGGCCGCCTGCAGTCCGCCGAGCGCGGAAAGCCGCGCCTCGACCTCGCGCGCACGCGCGAGATGCCCCACGATGTATTGCGCGCCGGCGTTGCGCCACCGGTGGACACGCGTGAGGATCGGCGGGCCCTCAATCCGGAGGACACCGCGTATCTCGTCCTCCGCCAGCCGCGCGAGCTCGCCGTCGGACAGATCGACGGCGCCTGGATCGTGCGCGCCGCCGATGAAGATCCGCAGCAGCGCCGACCCCGCCGGAGCGCGGCCCGCCCATTTCGAGGAGACCCACGTGCACGCGGTGATCCGAAGATCGCTGTGACGCCGCGCCACCACGAGGCCGCTGCCCGCCAGCGGATGCGCGATGGCCCGGCGCGGCCAGGCCAGCGCCACGCTGGCCGTTGACACGTACGGAACGCTCGCGCAGAGCCCGGCCGCGCGCGCGTCGAGCGGAGCCAGCAGCCGCGCCGCCGCATGCGCGGGAACCGCGAGAATCACCGTACGCGCGCGCGTCTCGATGCCTCCTGCCATGATGCGCCACCCGAGGGCGTCACGTCCGAGCGCGTCGACCGGCGCTTCGTACGTGATGCTCCCGGGCGGCAGCCGCGCGGCAATCGCGGCAACCATCTCTCCCATTCCCGACGCGAGCGAGCGGAACAGACCCTCGCCCCTGGCACGATGCGACCGGCGGAACGCGCGCAGGACGCCGCCGCGACCGCGCTCGGCCTCCGTGAACCGGGGGAAGAGCGCCGGCATCGAGAGCGTCTCGATATCCCCCGCATGGATGCCGCCGATGAGCGGCTCGGCGATCAGATCGACGGTGCGCCGGCCGAACCGGCGGCCGAAGAACTGCGCGACCGACTCGTCGTCGCCGCGCCGCGCACGCACGAGCGGCTCGAGCGCCAGGCGCGCGCGCGCGCGCCACGGCAGGAGGTCGTACTCCGCCAGCGCGCGCCACGTCAGCGGAATGCCGAGGACGGAAGGGGACGGCAGCGCGTGCAGCCGCCCGCCGGCCAGGATGTGCGCCGCGCGCGGCGGCGTCGTGGAAATCAGGCGCGGCCCGAGCCCGAGCTCTTCACACAGCTGGATCGCGGCGGGCTTCTGCGCAAGCATCGCGTCGGGGCCCGCTTCGATCGTGAAGCCGTCCACATGCTCGGTGAGGATCAGGCCGCCGGGGCGCGAGCTGGCCTCGAAAAGTCGAAAAGGCACGCCGCGGCGCGTCAGTTCGTACGCTGCCGAGAGGCCGGTGATGCCGCCGCCGATGATCGCGATCATCTCAGTCGATAGTCGTTAGTCGATGGTCAAAGTCCAAGCCGAAGTCCAAGTCAAAATCCAAGTCAAAATCCAACATCAGAGTGATCCGCCGACTTTGACCGTGATTTGGACTTTGACTTCGTGACTTGGACTTTGACTTCGTGATTGTGCCTATCGACTATCGACCATCGACTGCGCGGTGTCCATGAACATGCCGCGCAAGCGCCTGCACGTGCTCGAGCGGCGTGGTGGGAAGAACCCCGTGCCCGAGGTTGAAGATGTGTCCCACTCGTCCTCGAGCGCGGTCGAGCACGTCGTCGGCGGCCGCGAACAGGCGCTCGCGCGGGCCGAGCAGGAGCGCCGGATCCAGGTTGCCCTGGATGCCGCGCGCCTCGCCGATGACGGCCCACGCTTCGTCGAGCGGCAGCCGCCAGTCGACGCCGATCACGTCACCGCCCGCTTCCGTGAGATCGGCGAGAATCGCGGTCGTGCCGACCCCGAAATGAATGAGCGGCACGCCGAGGGTGGCCAGCTCGCTGAAGATCCGTGCCGTGTGCGGCAGCGCGAACTCGCGATAATCGGCGCGGCTGAGCGCGCCCGCCCATGAATCGAAGATCTGGATGGCCTGCACGCCGGCCTCGATCTGGGCCGTGAGGTACTCGGCCATCATCGACGCGAATCGGTCGCACAGGCGGTGCCACGCCTGCGGCTCCGAGTACATGAAGACCTTCGTCCGCGCGTAACTCGTCGACGGCCCTCCCTCGATCGCATACGAGGCGAGCGTGAACGGCGCGCCGCCGAAGCCGATGAGGGGGACGCGTCCCTCGAGCTCCTTGCGAAGCAGCCGCACCGTCTCGAGCACGTGGCCGAGCGCCTGCCGCGGCTCGAACGGCCGCAGCGCATCGACATCCGCGGGGCAGCGGATCGGGTTGTCGATCGACGGCCCCTCGCCCTTGACGAAGTCGAAGGTGAGTCCCATCGGGGTGAAGGGCAGCAGCAGATCCGAGAAGAGGATCGCCGCGTCCACCTCGATGAGGTCGACCGGCTGCAGGCTGACCGCGACGGCCAGCTCCGGCCGGCGGCAGATCTCGAGCAGCGGGTAACGCTGCCGGAGCGCCCGGTAGTCGGACATGTAGCGCCCGGCCTGGCGCATGAACCAGACGGGCGTCGCATCGACCGCCTCGCGGCGGCACGCACGGAGGAACCGATCGTTCACGCGGAAACCAGCATCTTCGCGAGCGCGATGAGATCCTCCAGCCACAACGGCTTGAACCGGATCGACGCGCCGAGCGACTTCAGTTCGTGCTGGATGGACTCCGGAAGGAAGTAGTCGCCCGTGACGATGGCGATGGGGACGTCGACGAGATGAGGCCGGGACCGCACGAGCCGGAGAAACTGCAGGCCGTTGGTGATCGGCATGCGCATGTCGAGGATGATGGCGTCGGGCCGTACGTTGTCGGCCAGTTCGAGGCCGGCTTCCGCCGAGAGCGCCGCCGCCACCCCGAACCCCTCCAATTGGAGCATCCGCGAGAACGTATCCACGACCGAGGAATCGTCGTCCACAATCAGGATCGTTCGCGTGCTGGAACGGGAGGGGCGGAGGTCAGCCGACGCGATCACCGCATCATTCTGAGCGTTAACGACATGCGCGTCAAGGCCGGAGGCGCCGGCGCGCGAAAAACGCTATACAATCGCCTCGAAAAGCGGCTAGAATTGACGGTTCTCTTCCGACTCATCCAGGTTTTTCGTCCTTCGGGAGGTCACGTGAGCCCAATATTGGTGCGTCCCGTCCGCGAGCAACTCGAGCACGATCGGGTCATCCGCCTCCTGCAGATCCGTCTCAAGCGCCGCCACGACGTCGTCATCAACATCGGGGACAGCCAGACCGTGCCCGTCCGCATCGGACCGGTTCAGATCTTCCCCGACCTGGTGTTGACCTCATCGGATCGCGGCCACAAGCTGATGGGAACCGTCGAAGTGGAAACCGCCGAGTCGGTCAACCATCTCGAAGCGATGGCGCAGTGGGCGCACCTGGGCCGCGCACGGGCGCCGTTTCACTTGTACGTGCCGGCCGGTTCGGTCGACATCGCCCGCCGGCTCGCGGCGGAAAACGGTGTCAACGTGGCGGAGATCTGGAGCTTCCACACCATCGGCGACCAGACGAGGTTCACGCTCGTGCATCGCGCGCCCGTCCCCGAACCGCGGCGCGCGGCGGCCGCGCGGCGCGCGGCGGAACCGAAAACGGCGCGCGCCGCGGCGGCGCGGCGCACGAAGCCGGCCGCCCGCAAGACCATCGCCCGGCCCGCCCGCGCCGCGGCGAAGAAGAGCGCCCCTCGTACGCAGAAAGGGAAGTAAGCCCTGCCGCACCTGAGATTCTCCCGCGACAAGCGCGGCTACGAGAACACGTTCGTCGTTCACAGCGCGCGCCGTCGCGGCAAGGGACGCACCCGGATCCTCTATTGGTTCCGCACGCCGCCGAGCGTGCGGGTCGGGCGCGCCGCGCTCGACGAGGAAGCCATCCGCCTCATCGAAGAGAGCAACCCGGATGTGTCGTTCGACTGGACGCGCATTCTCAAGGGGGATGAGGCTCCCGCGCCGGAACCGGAGCCGCGCGCCGAGTCCCGTCGCGCCCCGAAAACCCCGCCACGGAGGGAACGAGCCGTCGAGCCGGCGCGGGCGACTGAACCAGAGCCCGTCGCGGAGCCAGAGTCCGTGGCGGCGCCGAGGGCCGACGAGCCTATGACGGCCGCACTCGCCCGGCTGGGGGCCGAAGGGCTCTTGCGGCTCCGCGGCAGGTTTGCCGAGGTCATGACGCGGATTGCCGAAAAGACCTCGGATCCCGTCAAGCTCGAAGAGCTGAAAACCCAGGCCGAGCGTCTTAACCCAGACACCTGGGTGACCGACGCGGAGGTGACCGCCGGACTCGAGCAGTACGAGACGGTCTTCGACGCGCTCCGCGGCGTCATCGGCCACCGTCGGAGGCGCCGGCGGCCGAAACCAGCCAGGGGGCCGGCAGACACCGCGGCCTCCACGGGCGGCCGACCGAGCGAGCCGCCCTCGGGAAGTAATGGCGGCGAAGAGCTGTAACTGTCGGTATAATCGAACCATGCAAGCTATTTCTCTTGCGCGCAAGCTGATCGTGTCGGCCGGCTTGGCGCTCGTGGCCCTGGGCGGCGGCCTTCAGGCGCAGACCCCCATCCAGACGCCACCGGCGAGTCCGCCGGCGCAGCCGCCCCAGACCGTGCAGACCACGCCGGAGCAGCGGCCCGTCATCCGACGCAGCTTCGATCTGATCAGACAGGACGTGATTCCGTCGGACCGGAAGGGGCAGTTCGTCGCCGATCTGAAGAAGAACGAGTTCGAGGTCTACGAGGACGGCGTCAAGCAGGAGGTCGTCACGTTCGTGCTGACGCACGGCGGGCGCACGATGAACATCGAAGCGCCGCCCCCGCCTCCGCCGCAGGAAGGGATCATCCTGCCGCCGATGAAGCCGACGAGCGACGCGTCCGGACGCATCTTCGTGATCTTCGTCGACGACCTCCACCTCAATTTCAGGGACACGGGGCGGATCAAGGAGCTGCTCAAGAAGATCAGGAAGCAGCTCATTCACGAAGGCGATCTGTTCACCATCGTGTCGACCGGGCCGTCGTCGATCGCGATTGACGCGACCTACGATCTCAAGCGGCTGGACGAAGCGATCAACAAGATTTCCGGCGCGGGTCTGAAGCCGTCGGAGATCCTCGACGTGCCCGAAGGCGCCGACGGTCCGCCGGAGGTGAAGTACCGCGCGAACGTCGCATTCTCGACCGCGTACGAGATCCTCAAGAACCTCGAGCAGGTGCACAACCGCCGCAAGGCCTTCATCTACGTGAGCAACGGGTACGACTTCAACCCGTTCGCGACCACGCGCGCGAAGAACGAAGCGGAGCGATACCAGCAGAGGCGGAGCAGCGACGACCCGACGAACAGCGACGGGAGCAACGGCGGCATCGACGACACCAATCCGTTCGATCGGCCCGGCGGGCGGAACCAGTTCAGCATGGCGGATCTCGCGGCGCAGCTCTCGGAGCTGACGCGCGAGGCGAACCGGGCGAACGTCTCGCTGTATACGATCGACCCGCGCGGCCTGGTGGGCATGGCCGATCTGGACGAACAGGTCGACATGACGGAGTGGCAGGACTACATCACCACGTCGCAGAACAGTCTGCGGGTCCTCGCCGAGCTGACCGGCGGCATCGCCATCGTCAACCGGAACGACTTCGACAAGGCGCTGAAACGGATTGACGGGGAAACGAGCGACTACTACGTATTGGGGTACTACTCCAGCAATCCGGATCCGACGAGGAAACGCCGTCAGATTGTCGTCAAGGTGACGCGCCCGGGTGTCAGCGTCCAATATCGGACGGAATACGTGCTGAAGCCGCGTCCGCGGTAGTGTTCATGAACGGCCGCGGGCGCCGCGCTCCCGGCCGTTTTCGCCTTCCCCTTTCGCGCCTTCTCCCTGTATACTTCCCAGTCGGCTGCGGCGGGGGCCGCGGCCGATCTCTTCAAACTCAAAACAGTTATCTGGAGACCACGCGATGAACGTTTGTTCAAAGGCCGTCTGGAGCTTTGCTGCGTGCCTGTTGGTGCTGGCGTGCGCCAGCATGCCGGCTTCAGCGCAGACCGTCACGACCGGAAACTTGTCGGGAGTTGTGACCGACGCGCAGGGCGGCGTGCTGCCCGGCGCCACCGTGACCGCGACGCACACGCCGACCGGGACGAGCTACGAGGCGGTGACCGACGCCACCGGCCGCTACACGATGCTCAATGTCCGGGTCGGCCCGTACACGGTCGCCGCGAACATGAGCGGGTTCAGGGCCGACAAGCAGGAGAACATCGACGTGGCGCTCGGCGCGGAGCGCACGGTCGACTTCAAGCTCCAGCTCGCGTCGGTGACCGAGACGGTCGAGGTTGTCGGGCAGTCGTCGGTCATGGACCTGTCCCGCGCGGGCACGGCCGACAACATCGCCGGGGCCGTCAAGGACAACCTGCCCACCATCACGCGCAGCATCACCGACATCGCGCGGATCAGCCCGCTGTTCAACTCGCAGGGCAGCGGCGCGGGCGACGGCGCCTCGGTGCTCTCGGTGGCGGGCAACAGCTATCGCTACAACTCGCTGCAGATCGACGGCGCCGCGAACAACGACCTGTTCGGGCTCGCGAGCTCCGCGGGCGCACCCGGCGGCACGGCCGAGACGCAGCCGGTCAGCCTGGACGCGATCGCCGAGATCCAGCTCGTCGTCTCGCCGTACGACGTCCGGCAGGGTGGCTTCTCCGGCGGCGGCGTGAACGCGGTCACGAAGAGCGGCAGCAACCAGCTGCACGGCACCGCCTTCTTCTTCGGGCGCAACCAGAACTGGGTCGGCAAGGGCATCACCGACAAGAAGATCTCGACCTTCAAGGACAAGCAGGGGGGCGGCAGCCTCGGCGGGCCGGTGATCGAGAACAAGGCGTTCTATTTCGCCACGCTCGATTACGGCCGGAAGATGCGCCCGACGGGCTTCTCCGTCAATGCCGGCGGAACGAGGTTCCTGCAGCCGGCGCTCTTCGATCGGTACATCGCCGATCTGAAGAGCCTCTATAACTACACGCCGGCCTCGGATCCGGGCGGCGAGTTCACGAAGGCCACCAACAGCAACAAGTACTTCTTCCGCGGCGACTTCAACGTGGCCAAGGGACATCAGCTCACGGTCCGGCACAACTACATCGATGCGTTCAACGACATCGGCAACCCGTCGGCGACCTTCTTCGTGACCCCCGACAACTTCTACCGGTACGTCAGCAAGACGAACTCGACGGTGGCCCAGCTCAATTCGCAGTTCGGGAAGGGCGTGAACGAGCTGCGCTTCACCTACACGCGCGTGCGCGATCATCGTGAGAACCCGATCGGCGCGCCGCCGTTCCCGCAGATGCGGGTCACGCTCGCCTCCGGCGTCGACGTGCGGTCCGGCACCGAGCAGTTCTCCACGCGCAACGCCATCTTCCAGGACATCATGGAGCTCAACGACGCCTACTCGGTCCTGAAGGGGCGTCACACGCTGACCGTCGGCACGCACAACGAGTTCCTCAACCTGAAGAACCTGTTCATCCGCGACAACTTCGGCACCTACAGCTTCTCCAGCCTCGCCAACTTCGAGGCGGGCCTCGCGCAGGCGTACGATCGCAGCTTTTCGGCGACGAGCGATCCGCAGCAGAAGGCCGAGTTCACGGTCCGGCAGTGGGGCTTCTACGCGGGCGATGTGTGGCGCGCCATGCCGCGCTTCACGCTGACCTACGGCGTCCGGCTGGACGCGCCGCGGTTCCCGAAGACGCCGCGGGCCAACCCGATCGCGACCAACAACTTCGGGTACGCCACCGACGTCGTGCCGAACCAGATTGAATGGTCGCCGCGCGTCGGGTTCAACTACGACCTGTCGGGCAACGGCCGCACGCAGGTGCGCGGCGGCGTCGGCGTGTTCACCGGCCGTCCGGCCTACGTGTGGATCTCGAACCAGTACGGCAACACCGGCATCGATTTCACGCGCATCGGCGCCTCGTTCAACACCAACAACAAGATTCCGTTCGTGACCGATCCGCTCGGACAGCCGACGACCGTGACCGGGGCGGCCGCGGGATCCTTCACGAACGAGATTGACGTCATCGACCCGAACTTCAAGTATCCGTCGATCCTGCGGGGCAACTTCGGGTACGACCATACCCTGCCGTTCGGCTTCGTCGGCATCGCGGACTTCGTGTGGTCGAAGACGATGAAGGACATCAAGTACCAGAACCTGAACTTCCAGCCGGTGGCGGGCGTGACCGGCGTAGGCGGACGTCAGTTCTTCGCGAAGAAGATCTCGTCGCTGAGCGACGTCATCCTCCTCGAGAATACGAACAAGGGGTACTCGTACAACTTCTCGTACGAAATCCGGCGGCCGTTCAGCCACGGGCTGTTCATGCAGGGCTCGTACTCGTGGGGCAAGTCGAGGACCATCATGGACGGCACCTCCGACCAGGCCGCATCGAACTGGGGCAACGTGTACGTGCCGGGCAATCCCAACGACGCGCCGCTCGCGACCTCCAATTTCGATCCGGGGCACCGCATCACGCTGACGGCAAGCTACGACGTGCCGGTCGGGAAAGTCGTGAAGCCGGTCCTTTCGGTGTTCTACTCGGGCCAGACGGGCCGCCCGTACACGCTAGTGTACAGCCGCGACGTGAACGGCGACGCCCGCGGGTCGAACGACCTGGTCTACATCCCGACGGCGAACGATAACCTCACCTACACGGGCGGCACCTACCAGGACTTCATCAACTGGATCAACGGGGACGACTGCCTGGCGAGCTACGTCGGCCAGATCATCCCGCGCAACGCGTGCCGCGCGCCGTGGACCAACCATTTGGACGGCCGCCTGGCGATTCAGCTCCCGTACAAGCGGTTCAAGACGGAAGTGACGCTGGACGCGTTCAACCTGATCAACCTCGTCAACAGGAAGAAGGGGATCATCCAGTACCCGTTCTTCAACGACATCCTGCAGCCGGGCACGGTCCCGACCTCGGTGACGTTGACGGCGCCGCTCACCGGCTACAACATCGGCACGCTCGTGTCGCCGACGTTCAACCGGTTCAGCCGCGACGACCTGCGCTCGCGCTGGCAGATCCAGCTCGGCGCGCGCATTCGCTTCTAAAGCGCCTTACTGCCACGAACGGCCCTGCACGCTTCGGTGTGCAGGGCCGTTCGTGTGTACGGCAGTCAACTCCAAATTCCAAACGCCAAACTCCAAAGCCACTCCGAATTCAAAATCTCAAATTCAAACTCCAAACTCCAAACTACCTTTGAAATTTCGAGTTTGGCCTTTGAAGTTTGGAGTGCCTTTGGAGTTTGGCGTTTGGAATTTGGAGTTATCTGCGAAGCCGCGGCGCTACAAGCGCGCGCCGCGTTCTCTCAACGGCTTCGTTCAAATAATGCTCGTCCATCTCCACGCCGATGAAGTCGAGGCCGAGCTCGGCGGCGGCGACCGCCGTGCTCCCGAGGCCGAGAAACGGATCCATCGCGAGCGTGATGCGGGTCAGCCCGTGCAGCTTGAAGCAGTACTCAGGCACGCGGGGCGGGAATGTCGCCGGATGCGGCCGGTCCTTGTCGCGGCTCTGGATCGTCTCGTACGGGATGAACCAGGCGTTGCCGCGGCACCGCCGGTTGTCGCCACCGCTCCGCCACCGGGCGATGTTCGACTCGTCCTGGTAGCGCACGCCGATCGCGCGTCGATCGAGCTTCGTCCGGCCGCCCGCCGTGAAGTGGAAGATGAACTCGTGGCAGTCGTTCAGGAACCGATCGCTGTTAATCGGCTTGTAGTGACCGACGGCGATGTCGCGGTCGAGACCGACAGCCGCGCCGGCCGCGTCCCTGTCGATGGCAATCGACTTCACCCAGTGGATGGTGTTCTGGAGGTGCAGGTGCCGCCGCGCCGTCTGCGCGACGTCCATCGCCGTCCACGGATCGGTCGGCTTTGCCCCCACATTGAGGAAGAGGCTGCCGTCCTCCGCCAGCGCGTGGCGCGCCGCGGCCAGCCAGGCGTCGGTCCATTCCAGGTAGTGCTCGCGCGGCAGGGAGTCCTGGTAGGTGCGGTATTGGATGCCGAGGTTGTACGGCGGGGAAGTGACGATGACGGAGACAGTGCCGGCGGGCAGCGCCTCGAGAAGTTCGACGGAATCGCCGAGGAAGAACCGGAGCTTGCCGCGGCCCGAGTCGATCGTGGTGTGTGGTTCCGGAAGCGCGCGACGCTTCCCCGAGATGGGCATCGACGGACAGTGTACAGCCTTCCGACCTTTTGGCCGGCGCTGTGCCGAGTCGAGACAGTTATGACGCTTTTGCCGTCAGCACGTTGAGCGCAGCGCGCGCCGGCGCGAGCGTGTGGTTCCGGCGGTGTCCCTGCTGGGTGCAGGTCGACCCCTTTTCCTCGACGTAGGTGATTTCACGATTGGTCGCGACCTCGCGATAATGGCCGGTGACGCAGCCACATGCCAAGGTCGTGAACCCCAGAAGCCGGACCAGACTCATCATCGCAGCAGCCCCCACCGCCGGGCTGAGCAATTACCGTGCCGCCCGGCATGCGTCCTGGCTCGAGATTGCGCCGAGGTCGCTCTGAAGGCTTTAACGCGAATTCTCACGCGAACGAACAAAAGAAGGGCGAGATTCGTACCGCACGCGAGGCCGAGTAAGTGTCAAGAACTACGCCGCTGTTGAATCCATGACACCAACCGGTTGGATCCGAATCGGTCGATAGTCGATAGTCGATAGTCAAAGTCCTCGGGCCACGGGCACGTCAGGTCCAGGTCAAAGTCGGATACGATCGCCGGTCATGAAACGAGCGATCTTTTTCGTCCTGGTCCTGACCGGCGGGCTCTCAGCCGGGCCGGTATCCGCCCAGCAGGCGGCGGCGACGATTGGCGAGCGGCTGCTGCAGGATGCGGCGATCAAGGCCGCCGTGGACGCGCTGCGCGACGACGAACCGCAGGTCATCGAAGATCAGGTGCGGCTTTGTGAGATCCCCGCGCCCCCGTTCAAGGAGCAGGCGCGCGGCGAGGCGCTCCGGCAGGCCTTTCAAGCGCTGGGCCTGAAGAACGTCAGGATTGACGCGGTGGGCAACGTGATTGGCGAGCGTCCCGGCGCAGCCCCGCGGCCCAGTCTGGTGTTTTCCGCGCATCTCGACACCGTCTTTCCCGAAGGGACGAACGTGCGGGTGTCGCGGAGCGGCCCGGTGCTGAAGGGACCGGGGATCTCCGACGACTGCCGCGGCCTGGCGGTCTTGTTGGCCGTTGTCCGCGCGATGAACCGCGGCGCGATCGAGACTCCCGGGACGATCACCTTCGTCGCGACTGTCGGCGAGGAGGGACTCGGCGACCTCAGGGGCGTGAAGAACCTCTTCAACATCGAGATGAAAGGCCGCATCGATCGGTTCGTGTCCGTCGACGGCGCGGGCAGCGGGATCACGCACGTCGCGGTGGGAAGCTCGAGATACCGCGTCGCTTTCAAGGGGCCGGGCGGCCACAGCTACGGGGCATTCGGTATCGCCAACCCGGCGCATGCGCTTGGACGCGCCATCGCCGGCATCGCGGATTTGCAGGTGCCGCGGCAACCGAAGACCACGTTCAATGTGGGGCGCATCGGCGGCGGCACCTCGGTCAACTCGATCGCCTTCGAGGCGTGGATGGAAGTGGACATGCGCTCGTCCGACCAGGCCGCGCTCACGGCGCTCGACGCGGCGTTTCTAAAGACGCTGGACGTCGCGCTGGCGGAAGAGAACGAGCGCTGGGGCAACAAGGGACGCCTGACGCTCGAGAAGACCATCGTCGGCAGCCGGCCCGGCGGTGCCGTGCCCGCTGACGCCCCGATCGTCCAGGCCGCGTTGTCGGCAAGCCGCGCGCTGGGCATCACGCCCACCATCGACGAGGGGTCCACCGACTCGAACATTGCGATCAGCCTGGGTGTGCCCGCCGTCACGATCGATGGAGGCGGAGAGGGAACGGGCGCGCATTCGCTCGCTGAGACGTTCGACGCGACCGGCTCGTGGCGGGGAACCGCGCGCGCGTTTCTCCTGGCCGTCGCGCTAGCCCAGCGGTGAGGCGGCGGGCGGTTCGTGAAGCGCGGTGAACCGCTCGAGATCGGCCGCGCGCTGCCGCGCGGCGAAGGCGCGGGCGACGCGAATGCGGTTCACGAACAGGAGGTGGAGCACCGCGAGCACCACGATGTCCCACACCTCGCCGCCGAGCGCCGCCGGCAGGAAGTTGACCGACGCGGCAAGCACGAACACGCGGCTGAAGAGCGCATCGGGACCCGTCCCGGGAAACCGCTGGCCGAAACTCATCGCGGCCCGCTCCCACTGGTCCTGGTGAAACACCTGGAGGTAGCGGCCGACGCGCTCGACATTGACGTGCAGCGCGAACACCGCTTCGAAGCCGGCGACGAGCACGAGCAGCGGCACGAGCGTGCTCACGGCGACGGTAATCACGGCGGCGGTCGCGATCGCGGTGCCCGCCCAGCCGATGAAAACGATCGGCAGCAAGACCATCCTGGCGGTTCCGCGCTCCCGAATCGTGGCTCGAAGGGCTGAATACTCGTCAGTCATCATAGCTTTCAGCTCTCAGCTCTCAGCTCTCAGCTCTCAGCGTTCAGCGGGACAAGGCTGATCGCTGATGTCTGTCGTCCCTACCGCCGAGAAAGTACCACAGAAGCTCCCGGCTGGAAGCTGGAAGCGGGAGCCTGAAAGCTGGAAGCTGGCAACTGGAAGCTGGCAACTGGAAGCTGCCCCATCGTATGGCTGTGGTGGCACCCGGTTTGAATGTCTCAGCCGATAGGGGAGTGTAACGGCCCAGGAGCGCCGAAACTCTGACGGCTCAGTTACATAAGTGGTTGCGTGAGGGCTGTTCTGTTGCTAAACTGGCTTCGCTCCACTCCTACCGCAGCGGTCGCTTCCCAGCGCAGCCGGTGCGTTAATGTCCCTCACGGAGGACTCGTGGCCCTGATTCGCCCTCTGTCGGTTGCCCGTGTGTTCGCTGTTCTGCTGGGTCTGGGCGTGTGTCTGCCGATGCCGGTGGACGGCGCCCAGAAGCGGCCCACCGGTAAGCCCTCCACCAGTAAGCCGTCCTCGACAGTTACCCGATCGACGAAGAGCGTCCGGAAGGCGCCCAAGCCCGCGTACTCCGCCTCGGCGTCCAAGGCGCGCAAGGCCCGACTGGCGCGTGCCCGCGCCGCGGCGCGCATCCGTGAAATGCGCCGGATGGCCGCGCTCAAGGAGGCGATGACGCCGCGGTACAAGACGGACGCCAACGGCGAGCTCGTCCCCGATATCCGGGCCGCCGCCGCCATCGTCTTCAATCCGGCGAACGGCGAAGTGCTGTGGCAGGAAAACGCGCAGGACAAGCGTTCCATCGCCAGCATCACGAAAGTCATGACCGCGGTCGTCTTCCTCGAGGACAGCCCGGATCTGTCGCGCGAAGTGACCGTGGAACGCAGCGACGTGTACGCCGCCTCCACCACGTTTCTGCGAGCCAACGAGCGGCTGACCCTCGACAACGTGCTGCACCTGACGCTGATCGCGTCGGACAACGCCGCCGCGCGCGTGCTGGCGCGTGTGTCGCACGGCGGCGCCGCGTCGTTCGTGGAGCGGATGAACGAGAAGGCGGTCGAGCTGGGCCTGGAGAGCACGACCTTCGCGGATCCCTCGGGTCTCAACCCGGCGAACGTCTCGTCCGCTTACGATCTATCCCGGCTCATCACGTTTGCGTCGGCCGACGAGCGCATCTCGCCGATCATGCGGATGGCGCAGTACAGCGTCGCGACGAACCGCCGCACGATCCCGATCCACAGCACCAACCGGTTGCTGCTGGGGGGAGATGTCGACGTGATGGGCGGGAAGACCGGCTTCATCAGCAAGGCGGGCTACTGCCTCGCGACCATGCTGCGGCTTCCGCAGGGCAACCAGGTCGCAGTGGTGATCCTCGGCGCCCGATCGAACACCGGACGCTTCTGGGAGACGCGCCACCTGTTCAATTGGCTCTCCGACAAGGCGGGCGTACTGTTCGGGAAAACGCCGGAGAAACAGGAATTAGTGCATTAGTGAGTTGGTGAGTTGTCTGCGCGAGTCGTCCGTCGGAGGACTCGCGCAATTCACCAATTCACGAATTCACGACTTCACGAATTCACCAACTTCTTATTTGTATCCCCTCTGCATGGCTGCCGCGTCGAGCGGCAGTGTCGCGACGCTGTCGACGACCGGCATGACCGGCCGGCTCGCGCGGCGCGCGTCGAACGCCTTCAGATACCGCTGGCACACGTCGCACGCATAGAGCCGGTACTGGCCGTCGCGGCTGGCGAACGACGTGATCTGCGAGCGGTCGCTGTTCGAGCAGAACGGGCACGTGAGCTGGTCGAACCGCCAGCGCGCGGCGCAGCGGCCGCAGATCAGCAGCCGGTCGGCCGCCGGCGTAATCACCGCGAAATCCGGATCGCCCGCGCACAGCGGACACGTGCCGCCCGCCCAGCCCGAGAGCGACGTTTTGGCCATGATCGCCTCGGCGGATCGGGTGAGGAACGGCCGCATCGCCTGTAGAAAGACCGCCGACAGCGCCGCCGTCTCGTCGTCCATCGCCGGACTCTCGCCCTTTGGCGCGTCGTACCACCCACGGAGCACGGCGGGCAGCCGCGTCGAATCCAGACACAGCGCTTCGAGATGGCGAAAGTCTGCGGGGTCGAGCGCCTCGTGCTGGCGCATGGCCGAGCCGGTTGCGCGCAGCAGGAACCGCACGTCTCCCCACTCGATCGGAAGTTGCTCGAACTTGAGGATCGGCGGCGCGCTCAGCAGTCCGTTGAGATAGTCGGAATCGAGGCGGATCGACGGCAGCGAGACGCGCGACTGCACACGCCGCTGCACCTGGAGCAGTTCGATCTGGAGGTCGATCGCGGAGGCGAGATCGGGCTGTTCCTGCCGCAGGTGGCGCAGTTCGGCCACCTCGCGCGATTCGGAACGGCCATGAGAAGGAGCCTGCGAATCTGCCACGGCAGCGATTCTAGCAACAAATCGCCGGGACCGCCGACGTTGAACGGGAGGCGCCCGCTGAGGGATGATGAAGCGTGCCCGAGAAGAAGCGTTCGATCCCCAGGTCCGCCGCGAAGCCATCGTCGCCAGCCGCTGAGAAGAAGAGTCCCGTCCGGCGCGCCAGCACCGCAAAACCCGCACGACCCAGAACAACGGCAAGGCCACGCAAGACGGCCGCGACCTCTCCCGCGCCTGTGGAGGGTGGCGGCGCCAGGCTCTCCATCCTGATGGTTGCCTCCGAGGCGCATCCGTTTGCAAAGACTGGAGGTCTCGCCGAGGTGCTCGGCGCGCTCCCGGATGCGCTCGCGCGGCTGGGCCACAGGGTCACGGTCGTGCTCCCGAAGTACCGGGGAGTCGAATGTGACGCCGCTGGAGACGCGGTGACGTTCAGCCTCGGCGGGCGCTCGCAGAGCGTCACGTTTCGTGCGCAGTGGTTGCCGTCCGGCGTGACGGCGGTCCTCATCGACGCGCCCGAGCTTTACGACCGCGACGGGTTGTACGGCGCAGATGGCGTGGACTACCCCGACAATGCGTGGCGGTTCGCCGTGCTCAGCCGCGCCGCCCTGGAATACGCTCGCCGCGCCGGCGAACGGCCGTCCGTCATCCATGCTCACGACTGGCAGGCCGGACTCGTCCCCGTCTATCAGAAGCTTCAATTCTCGACAGACCCCGTCGTTGGCGGCGTTCCCGTCATCTGCGGCATCCACAATCTCGCGTTCCAGGGGGTGTTTCCCGCGTCGACGCTCAGCAGCATTGGTGTGGGTTGGGAGGCATTCGATCTGCAGGCCATGGAGTACTGGGGGCAGATCAGCTACCTGAAGGGAGGGATCAACTTCAGCGAGCGGATCACGACGGTGAGCCCGACATACGCGCGGGAGATGCTGACTCCTGAGCTCGGGTTTGGTTTCGACGGCGTGTTGTCGCGGCGCGCTGGCTCGCTGACGGGCATTCTGAACGGCATCGATTTCGAGCGCTGGAACCCGGCGGCCGATCCCATGATTCCGGCGCCGTTCAGCGCGAACGCTTTGTCCGGAAAGCGTCGGGCGAAGGAAGCGTTGCTCGCGTCCCTGGGGCTGCCGGCCGGCGGCCGCGCGCGGCCGCTCGTCGGCCTCATCTCCCGCCTGACGTCGCAGAAGGGGATGGACCTGATGGAGGCGGCCGTCGACGAGTTGATGGCGCTCGACCTCACGTGGGCGATGCTCGGCAGCGGCGACGCGAGGTACGAGGACCTGTGGCGCCGGCTCGCGGCCGCTCATCCGGATCGCGTGGCGGTGACGATCGGATTCGACGAACGGCTCGCGCATCTCATCGAAGCGGGTGCGGACATCTTCCTGATGCCGTCGCGGTTCGAGCCGTGCGGCCTCAACCAGATGTACAGCCTTCGCTACGGCACCGTTCCGGTCGTGCGGGCGACCGGCGGGCTCGACGATACCGTTACTGACGCGGACGAGAATCGTGGGCCCGCCACCGGGTTCAAGTTCCGCGAGTACACCGCCGCGGCGCTCGTCAGCGCCGTCAGGCGGGCAGCAGAGGCGTTCGGTAAACCTCGCGAATGGAAGAAGATGCAGCAGGCCGGGATGCGGGAGGACCACTCCTGGAACGCATCGGCTCGGGAGTATGTCAAAGTGTATGAAGGGGCCGTCGAGGCTGCGGCCGCGAAATAAACTGAGGGACCAATGGCATCAGACAAGATACAGACTCTTACCGATACGAATTTCGATCAGTCCGTCATCAAGGCGTCGCAGCCGGTGCTCGTGGACTTCTGGGCGGAGTGGTGTGGCCCCTGCAAACGGCTCGGCCCGACCATCGACGAGCTCGCGACGGACTACGACGGGCGCATGCTCATCGGAAAACTGAACGTGGACGACAACCCGGCCGCGGCCGGCCGGTTCAGCATCCGCGGCATTCCGACGCTGCTGCTCTTCAAAGGTGGGCAGATCGTCGAGCAGGTCGTCGGCCTGGCGGACAAGGCGTCGCTCAAGCGGATGATCGATAAGCATGTATAGTCGATAGTCGTTGGTCGATGGTCAAAGTCGGAGTCGAGTCCGTCGCGTTGCTTTCGTCGGCACTCATAATCGGCACTCATGCCTACACGAAACGTCGTCATCATCGGGTCCGGCCCGGCCGGACTTACGGCAGCTCTGTACACGGCGCGCGCGAATTTGAAACCGCTGGTCATCGAGGGGCTCGAAGCGGGCGGGCAGTTGATGCTGACGACGCTCGTCGAGAACTGGCCGGGGTATCGCGACGGCATCATGGGACCCGACCTGATGACGGAGATGCGGGCTCAGGCGGAGCGCTTCGGCGCGGAGATTATCCGCGGGCACGTCGCGTCGGTCGATCTCTCGCGTCATCCGTTCGCCATCCGGATCGACGACGGCGAGTTCTCGAGCCGGGCGCTCATCATCGCCACCGGCGCGTCGGCGCGGCTGCTCGGGCTCCCTTCGGAGCGCGCGCTCATCGGCCACGGCGTCTCCACCTGCGCGACCTGCGACGGGTATTTCTTCAGGGGGAAGCCCATCGCGGTCGTCGGAGGGGGCGACTCGGCGATGGAAGAGGCGGTGTTCCTGACCCGCTTTGCCTCGCACGTGACCGTCGTGCACCGCCGCGACACGCTGCGCGCGTCGAAGATCATGCAGGACAAGGCGTTCGCGAACCCGAAGATCTCGTTCGCGTGGAACTCGGATGTCGAAGACATCAAGGAGATCTCGAAGGGAGAGGTCACCGCGATGGTGCTGCGCAACAACAAGACGGGGGAGCGCACGGAAATCGCGGTTGACGGCGTGTTCGTCGCGATCGGCCACACGCCGAACACGGCGCTGTTCACGGGCGCGATCGGGATGGACGCGAACGGCTATCTGGTGACGCACTCCGGGACGCGAACGAGCGTGCCGGGTGTCTTCGCCTGCGGTGACGTCCAGGACCACGTGTACCGCCAGGCGGTCACCGCGGCCGGCTCAGGGTGTATGGCGGCGATCGACGCCGAGCACTATCTCGATGCACTCCCACAGCACCTGGGGGAGTGAGATAACTTCAAACTACAAACCTCAAACTACAAACGCACGTCAAACTACAAACCTCAAACTACGAACCTCAAACTTCAAACTTCAAACTACAAAGTTCAAACTACAAACGGACGTCGAACTACAACCAAAAAAGCTCAAAGGCGGCGCCTCGAGTCGCATTTTCTGGTTTGGAGTCGTTTGGAGTTTGCAATTTGATTTGCGTTTGGACTTTGCAGTTTGGAGTTTGGAGTTGACCCACCTCAGATTTCTTTGGCGATCCACCCTCCGCCCAGCACGACGTCGCCGTCGTAGAAGACCGCGGCCTGTCCCGGGGCGACCGCCGACTGCGGTTCGTCGAAGCGGACGTGGACCGTATCTCCCTCGATTCCCGTCATCGTGGCAGGCGCCTCCCGGTGCCGATGGCGGATGCGCGCCGTGAGGCGCGCTCCTGGCGCCGGCGCGACACCGGCAATCCAGTTCACGCCGGATGCCGTCAGCTCGCTCTGCTCGAGCGCGGCGCGCGGGCCGACGGTGACGGTGTTCGCCACGGCGTCGATCCCCACCACATACAACGGAATCGGCGAGGAGAGGCCGAGCCCCTTGCGCTGACCGACGGTGAAGCGGTGCACGCCGTCGTGGCGGCCGATGACGCGTCCGTCGATGTCGCGGATCGCTCCGGCCGCGGCGGCGGCCCCCTGGCGCTCCAGGAACGCGGCGTGGTCCCCGTCGGGCACGAAGCAGATCTCCTGGCTCTCGTGCTTCTCGGCGACCTGAAGCCCGAGCTCGCGCGCGTGCCGGCGCACGGCGGCCTTGTCGAGCGTGCCAACGGGGAACATGGCATGCGCGAGCTGCGCCTGGTCGAGCGTGAACAGGAAGTACGACTGATCCTTCGCCGCGTCAACGCCCCGCTTGAGGAGATAGCGCCCGGTGGCGCCGTCCCGCTCGACGCGCGCGTAATGCCCGGTCGCGACGAAATCGGCGCCAAGGCCTTCGGCGCGCGCGACGAGCGTGGCGAACTTCAGGTCGCCGTTGCAGTGGACGCATGGGATGGGCGTGCGCCCGGCGGCGTACTCCTCGACGAAGTTCGAAATGACCGTCTCGGAGAACTGCCGCTCGAAGTTCACGATGTAGTGCGGGATGCCGATGTGAGCGGCCACCCGCCGGGCATCGTGGAGGTCGTCAATCGTGCAGCACGTGCCGAAGCGCGGCTGTCCCTCGCGCTGATCGTACAGCTGCATGGACAGGCCGATCACGTCGTGCCCCTGCCGCGCGAGCAGCGCGGCCGCGACCGACGAGTCGACGCCTCCCGACATGGCGACAACGATTCTCATGGCGTAATTGGTGAATTCTCCTATCGCCCCGCCCGGGTCAGACTTCGGAGTTTCCCGACCACCCCGGCCAGCCTCTCGACGACGTAATCGACCTCCGCCTCGGTGTTGCCGAAGCCCAGGCTCATTCGAATCGAGTTCTGCGTGCGGTGGGTGGGGAGGCCCATGGCGCGCAGGACGTGCGACGGCTCCAGCGTGCCGGATGAGCACGCCGAGCCGGTGGACACCGCCACGCCCTCGAGATCGAGCGCGATCAACAGGGACTCCGCCTCGACTCCTTCGAAGCTGATGTTGGTCGTGTTCGGCACGCGCGGCTCGCGGGCCCCGTTCACCGCGGTGCCCGGCACGCGCGCGAGAATGCCCTCTTCGAGGCGGTTTCTCAAGGCGGCGAGCCGCGCCCCCTCGCTCGCGAGCTTCGCGCGGGCGAGCCTGGCGGCGACGCCGAACCCGGCAATCGCCGGCACGTTCTCGGTGCCGGCGCGGCGGTTGCGCTCGTGCTTTCCGCCGGTCAGGATGGCGGCCAGCCGCGTGCCGCGCTTGATCCAGAGGGCCCCGGCACCCTTGGGGCCGTTGAACTTGTGCGCCGACAGCGACAGGAGATCCACCCCGAGCGTCTTGACGTCCACCGGGATCTTGCCGGCCGACTGCACCGCATCCGTGTGCACGAGCGCGCCACGCGCGTGCGCGATGCGCGCGAGCTCGGCGATCGGCTGGACGGTGCCGATCTCGTTGTTCGCGTGCATGATCGACACGAGCGCCGTCTCGTCGGTCAGCACGGCCGCCAGCGCGTCCGGCCGAACGATGCCCGTCTGATCCACCGGGATGATGGTCGTCCGACACCCGTGACGGCCGAGCGCCTTGAGCGTATTGAGGACGGCTTCGTGCTCGATCGCCGACGCGAGCAGGTGCAGCCGGCCGGCCGACACGTCGGCAATCCCGCGGAGCGCGAAGTTGTCCGCCTCGGTGCCGCCGCTGGTGAAGACGATTTCCGACGGTTCGGCACCGATGAGCCCCGCGACCTGCGACCGCGCCTCATCGAGCACCGCTTTGGCGCGCTGACCGAAATAATGGATGCTCGACGCGTTGCCGAACTCGGCCGCCAGTCTCGACGTGACCTCGTCGATCACCTCGGGGGCGGGCGGCGTGGTCGCATTGTGATCGAAGTAGATGCGCATCGGATCCTCGATCATAGCATTCGCGCTAAGTCTCAGCAATAAAAGGACTAGACAGCGGCTTTCGGCCGTGCGTATACTGGCGGGACCTGCTGCCCAGCCGCTTGATCTAGTGTGACCCTGCGAGCAACCTTGGACAGGTGGAGAGTGCCCCATGTGGAAACGGGATGAATCGGTGAAGCCAGCGACGGGATCGACCGGATCGACTCCGGCGCCCGCCCAGCATGGCTCCACGCCACACGCCGCCGAGGCGGCGCCCACCCGGCCGGCACCGGCCTCAGAGCCTCAGCGAGGACAAGAGAGGAACGTCGTGAATATTGGCACATCGGTCGTCATCAAGGGCGAGCTGAGCGGCAGCGAGGATCTCACGATTGAAGGGCAGGTCGAGGGCAAGATCGAGCTCCGTCAGAACGTCCTGACGATCGGCGCCAACGCCAAGATCAAGGCGCAGGTCTTCGCGAAGGCCGTCATCATCTTCGGCGAGATCGTCGGCAACGTCGCGGCCACCGAGAAGGTGGACATCCGGGACAACGGGTCGGTTGACGGCGATATCGCCGCGCCGCGCGTGGCGATTGCCGAAGGGGCGCATTTCCGCGGCAGCATCGACATGCAGCGCGGGAACAAAGTGGAGCAGAAGGCGGAAGCGAAGCCGGCCGCACAGCCCGCACCGACCTCCGCGCCCGCGGCGCCCGCCGGCGTTCCGCGGTAAGGTCTCGAAGCGGCCGCGGCGTCCCGGTGGGGAGGTCGCGGCTGCCTTCGGGGTCCGGACCTTATGCTGTCAGATCTTCTCCGCTGGGGTGGGAAGCGCTCCAGCCAGACAGAGACGACCGGCGACGCTCCCGCTCCGCGCGGCGAAGAGCCGGTCATTCCATCGAAAGCCCTCCCGAAGTTTCTCTCCGCGATCAGGCGTCAGCCCGGTCCGCCGGTCCTGCTCGACTTCGGTCCCGTGATCGGCGCCAACGTCGCGTTTTTCGGCGAGCGTCTGGGGTGCAAGCTGTTCATCGAGGACCTGTTCGCCGATTACGACAAGCATGCGCGCGGCGGGACGCTCGACGCGCTGGCGGCGACGTTTCCGTCGCGGCTGCGGCACGAAGACGCCAGCGTCGACGGCGTGCTCTGCTGGGACTTTTTTGATTTTCTCACCAAGCCGGCCTCTCAGCTGCTCGCGCGCCAGATCGTCCGCGTGCTGCGTCCCGGCGGCGCGGTGATGGGGTTCTTCTGCACGTCGGCCGTCCCGCGCACCGCCTTCACCAAGTATGAAGTGGTGGACGAGACCGCGATGCGCCACCGGTATCACCCCGGCATCGGCGGCGCGAGGATGCCGCTCCTGAACCGCGACATCATCAAGATGTTCGACAGCCTGATCGTGTCCGATTCCTTTCTGCTCAAGAGCAATACGAGAGAGATTCTGCTGCGCCGCAAGGCGTGACCGCATGCCCGTCATCGCGCTGCTGACCGATTTCGGTACCGCGGACCACTACGTCGGGGCGATGAAAGGCGTCATGCTGGGCATCTGTCCCGGCGCGACCTTCGTGGACATCACCCACGAGATTCCCCCGCAGGACGTCCTCGGCGGCGCGCTTCAGCTCGGCGCGTGCTGGCAGTACTTCCCCGCCGGCACCGTATTCCTTGCTGTTGTCGATCCTGGCGTCGGGTCGGCGCGCCGGGCCATCGCCGTGGAGGCGGACGGCCGGCGGTTCGTCGCCCCGGACAACGGCCTCCTGACGATGGTGCTGCGCGCCCCGGAAGGGGGACAGGCACACTTCGAGATCAGCAATCCGCGGTATGCGGCGCCGCTGGTCAGCCGCACGTTCGAAGGACGCGACCGGTTCGCGCCGGCGGCGGCGTGGCTCGCGGCCGGCGTCGAGCTGGCGGCGCTGGGTGCCCCGCTTTCCGATTGGGTCCGGCTCGACATCCCCGAGCCGCGCGACCTCGGGGACCGCCTCGAAGGGGAAGTGCTGGCCGTGGATCGGTTCGGCAACCTGATCACGAACATCGGGCGCGGCGAACTGGAACGGTTCATTGGCGCCGGCGGCGCGGACGTGCAAGTCGGGGGCACGCGCGTCGGGCCGCTGGTCGAGACGTATGCGGAGATCCCGTCCGGCGAGGCACGCCCGCTGTTGGGCAGCTCGGATCGCCTGGAACTCTCGGTGAACCGCGGCAGCGCGGCCGAGCGCCTGTCGGCGGGCCGCTCGACACGGGTGGCGATCCGCCGGGCCGGGCCGTTCTGAAATAGAATAAGCCGTTCTCATCTTCAGGCCGGGGCTCTGCCCCGTACCCCGGCTCGGTCGCTCGCGGGGGCCAGACGCCGCGCGCCGCTCCCTGGCGGGCGCGCCGTGCGCGCCGCCGTTATGCGGCAGCGAGAGCGCGATTCTCGTGGGGCGCCGCATAACGGGCCTCACTTGAAGGATTCATGGATGATTGACTTCGATTTGACGGAAGAACAGCGCCTGCTCGGCCAGACCGTGCGCGAATGGGCCGCGCGCGAGGTCGCACCGCGCATCCGCGAGCTCGATCGGGAGCACCGCTTCGATCCGAAGGTCCTGCCGCAGATGGCGGAGATGGGGCTGCTCGGATGCTCCGTTCCCGCCGAGTACGGCGGCGCCGGCATGGACTACATCAGCCTCGGCATCGTCAGCGAGGAGATGGAGTACGTCGACACGTCCCTGCGCGTCATCATGTCGGTGCACGCCGGACTGAACTGCCTGTCGCTGCTCACGTGGGGCAGCGAAGATCAGAAACAGCGCTACCTCGTGCCGCAGGCCCAGGGAAAGAAAATCGCGACGTATGGACTCACCGAGCCGGCCGCGGGAAGCGACGTCCGCGGGATTCAGACCGTCGCGGTGAAGAACGGCGACCGGTATTCCCTGACGGGCGAGAAGATGTGGATCTCGCTCGCGGATGTGGCGGACAACTTCCTGGTCTTCGCGTGGTCCGACCTCGAGAAGAGGAAGCAGCGGGACCCGTCGGGGATCAGCGCCTTCATCGTCGAGCGCGGCTTCAAGGGGTTCTCGAGCGCGACGCTGAAGGAGAAGTGGGGGATTCTCGCCGGCAACACGGGCTCGTTCAAGATGGACGAGGTCGAGGTGCCGCAGGAGAACCTGGTCGGCCGTCCCGGCGAAGGATTCAAGATTGCGATGTTCGCCCTGGACCAGGGGCGATACACGGTCGCGGCCGGGGCGACGGGGTTGATCCGGGCGTGCCGGGACGCGAGCGTGAAGTACGCGAAGGAACGCAAGACCTTCGGCGTGCCGATTGGCGAGCACCAGCTCGTGAAGGAAATGATCGCGCAGATGGAGTCGGACTATCAGGCCGCCCGCCTCCTGTGGCTGCGCGCCGGGTTCCTGAAAAACCGCGGGCTGCGCAACACGCGCGAGACCGGACTCGCCAAGTGGTTTGCGACCGTCGCGTCCGAGCGGGCGGCCGCCGACGCGGTGCAGGTGCACGGCGCCAACGGCTACTCCGACGAGTACCCCGTCGGCCGGTTCTACCGCAACTGCAAGGGGGCGGTCATTTACGAAGGCACGCGCGAGATTCACAAAATCATGCAGGCCGACTACGCGCTCGGCCTCCGGCAGGATCGTCCCACGCGGTGCGAGCTGCCGCCAATCAGAACGACATAATCATGGAACCTGATCTCTCTCTGGAATTCCTTCGAGTTGTCGAGGAGGCGGCCATCGCGTGCGCCCACACGATGGGGCAGGGCGACCGGCACAAGGCCGATCAAGTCGCGGTCGAAGCGATGCGGAAGTGCATGGACACCGTGCCAATCGACGGCACGATCGTGATTGGCGAAGGGGAGCGCGACGAGGCGCCGATGCTGTTCATCGGCGAGAAGGTCGGTCTCGCGGCCAAGGGCGGCAACAGCAAGAACCTCCCGCAGGTGGACATCGCCGTCGACCCGCTGGAAGGAACGAACCTCTGCGCGACCGGGGCGCCCAACGCGATTGCGGTGCTTGCGGCCTCCGATCGCGGCGGGCTGCTGCACGCGCCCGACCTGTACATGGAAAAGCTGGTCGTCGGTCCCAGCTCGAAAGGGGCGGTCAGCCTCGATGCGTCGGTGGCCGACAATCTGCGCGCCATCGCGCGCTGCCTCGAGCGCGACGTCGAGGACCTGGTGGTCGTCGTGCTGGACCGGCCGCGGCATGAAAAGCTCATCGACGAGATTCGGGCGACCGGCGCGCGCATCCGACTGATCGGCGACGGCGATCTCTCCGCGGGTATTGCGGCGGCCGTCGTCGGCTCCGGCGTGCACGCGGTGATGGGCACGGGCGGCGCTCCCGAAGGGGTGCTGACGGCGGCCGCGATGCGGTGCCTGAACGGCGAGATCTTCGCGCGCCTCGTCGTCAGCAAGCCCGAGCACGAGGAGCGCTGCCGCGCGATGGGCATCACCGATTTCACGCGCGTGTACACCTCGAAGGACCTGGCATCCGGGCAGAGCATGATCTTCGCCGCGACCGGCGTCACCGAGGGCAGCCTGATGAAGGGCGTGCGCTTCTTCGGCGACGGCGTTCGCACGAGTTCCATCGTCATGCAGAGCAACCCGGCCCGGATACGCTTCATCGACACGATACATGTCGAGCAGACCCGGATGGTGAGGGTAAGGTTCTGATCGCGTGTCAGTGCCGATCGGCGCGTGCAGGCTGCCGATTGACGGAAAGAGGATTGAGGGATTGCCGATCGACGGATTGCCGAGTGCTGATTGGCGCTTTCCAATCGACAATCGTCCGTCCGTCGATCGACATTCTCCCATCGGCAATCCGTTAATCGGCACTCTGCACTCGGCGGTCGGCAATGACACATAGTTGGCAAAGGAACCTTTTCGCCGTTACTGCAGCCAGCTTTGTCGGCTTCACCGGCTTCACGCTGGTGATGCCGTTCCTGCCGCTCTACTTCCAGCAGCTTGGCGTCACCGATGTCGGCGCCATCGCGATCTGGTCCGGCCTGAGCCTCGGCGTGACGCCGGCGATCACGGCGATCATGGCCCCCCTCTGGGGACGGCTGGCGGACCGCTACGGCCGCAAGATCATGGTCGAGCGCTCCCTGGTCAGCTTCGTCTTCGTCATGGCGTCGATGGCGATCGTGACCGAGGCCTGGCACGTGTTCGCGCTGCGGGCCGTGCAGGGGCTGTTTGCCGGCTACGGCGCGCTGACCCTGACGATGGCGGCCGATTCGGCGCCGCGCGACCGCATGGCGAACGCGATTGGGCTGGTCCAGACGGCGCAGCGGCTCGGCCCGGCGATCGGCCCGATTGCCGGCGGCGCGATCGCGCAGATCGCGGGCCTGCGCAACGCCTTTCTCGTCACCGCGACGTTCTATCTCGTCGCCGTGGTGCTCGTGTTCTTCTTCTACACGGAGCCGCCGCTGCGCCACGAGGACGCGGGGGCATCGACGCGGCGGGTGACGTTCCGGAACGTGCTGGCGTTCGAGAACTTCATGCTGCTCATGGCCGTCATCTTCGGGCTGCAGTTCATCGACCGCAGCTTCGGCCCGGTGCTGCCGCTGTACGTCAAGGAGCTCGGGACGCCGCTCGACCGGGTGCCGATCGTCGCCGGCGTTCTCTTTTCGATCGCCGCGGCGGCTGGCGCGCTCGGGCATCACTTCTGCGGCCGGCTGCTGCGGCGCGCGTCCGCGCGCGCGGTCATCGCGGGCAGCGTGGCGGCGGGTTCGGTCGGCGCGCTCGTGTACGTCGCGGCCGGCGGAACGTGGCTGCTCGTTCTCGGCACGCCGATCTTCGGCGTGGCGATCGGCGTGGCGACCACCGCTTCCTACACGGCCGCCAGCACCGTCATGCCGCCCGGCGCGCGCGGGGCGGGGTTCGGCCTCCTCACGACCGCCTCTCTGACAGGGCTGGCAATCAGCCCCATCGTCAGCGGGTTTCTCGCCGCGACCAGCATCCGCGCGGTCTTCGCGCTCGATTTCGTGGGACTGCTCGCGCTTGCGGCGATCGTGTCGCGGCTGATGATCACCACGCCGCTCGTCGAAGCCGCCGCGCCGGCAACGGAGGAGCTGTAAACCCATGGTGCGCGTGCGCGTCGCATCGGGTGAGCAGGCGGCCATCGATGCCGCGTCAGCGGTCCTGCGCGCGGGCGGCGTCGTGGCGTACCCGACCGACACCCTGTATGGTCTCGCCGTGGATCCGAGGCGCGACGATGCGGTGAGGAAGCTGTTCGCGATCAAGGGCCGCGCCGCCGCCGCCGCGCTGCCGCTCATCGCCGCGAGCCCGGAGCAGGCATCGCTCGCGGGGAACATCGGACCCGCCGAATGGCGTCTGGCGACGCGGTTCTGGCCCGGGGCGCTGTCGCTCGTCGTGCCGGCGCGCGATCCGGTATCCCGCCGGGCGCTGGGCGGCGGCACGACCGTCGCCGTGCGCGTGCCGGATCATGCGGTCGCGCGCGCGCTTGCCGCGGGACTCGGCTTCGCGATCACGGCCACGAGCGCGAACCTGTCCGGCCATCCCCCGACGGCCTCGCCCGACGAGGTCGCCGCCGCGCTCGGCGAGCGTCTCGATCTGCTGCTCGACGGCGGCGAGGCGCCCGGCGGCCCGCCATCAACCATCGTCGACATGCGCAGCGGGCGCCCGTCGCTCGTGCGCGCCGGCGCGATCCCATTCGACCGCGTGCTAAGATCCGTGGAGTGATGCGCCATTCGGCTCGCGGCCCGGACGCTTCCGGTTCACAGGAGCGTGTCGCGCTCGTCGGACTCTTCAACAGTTCGTCGCGCTACTTCGATCCCGAACACTCACTCGACGAACTTGCCGGCCTCGCGGAGGCGGCGGGCGCCACCGTCGTGCTCCGCGTGCTGCAGGAGCGCGCCAGGCCCGACCCGGCCACGTTCCTCGGCAGCGGCAAGGTCGCGTCGCTCGCGGCCTCGTGCGACGAGCTCGGCGTCGACGTCGTCATCTTCGACAACGAGCTGAGCCCGGCGCAACTGCGGAACATCGAGAAAGCCATCGAGCGAAAGGTCATCGACCGCACGCAGCTGATTCTCGACATCTTCGCAAGGCGCGCGCACACACGGGAAGGCAAGCTCCAGGTGGAGCTCGCGCAGCTCAAGTACCTGATGCCACGGCTGGTGGGCTCGAGCGCCGCGCTGTCGCGCCTTGGCGGCGGTATCGGCACCCGCGGGCCCGGCGAGACGAAGCTCGAAACGGACCGGCGGCGGATCCGCCACCGCATCAGCATCCTCTCGAAGGAGATCGACGCCGTGCGGCGCCGCCGCACGCAGCTTCGCGACCGGCGCCACAAGACCGCGGTGCCCGTCGTGGCGCTCGTCGGCTACACCAACGCGGGGAAGACGACGCTGTTCAATGCGCTGACGGGCGATCGGGCCGTCGTGTCCAACGCGCTGTTCGTCACGCTCGACCCGCTCGTCCGCAAGGTGCGGCTGCCGGATCGGCGCGAGCTGCTGGTGTCGGATACGGTCGGATTCATCGAACGGCTCCCGCACTCGCTGGTCGCCGCGTTCCGCGCGACACTCGAGGAGGTCGCGGCGGCCGATCTGCTGCTGCACGTGATCGACGCAGCCAGCCCGGAGCTGCAGCGCCACATCGACGCCGTCCACGGCGTGCTCGAAGAGGTCGGGGCGGGGCGCGTGCCGACCATTGAGGTCTTCAACAAGCGCGATCTGCTCGACGCGGACCAGCGCGCGCGGATCGGCGCGGTCCATCCCGCCGCGCTCGCCGTCTCCGCACGCACCGGCGAGGGGCGCGACGAGCTGATCGCGGCCATGGAGAGCCGCCTGGCGCTCGACACCGTCCGCGTCACGCTGGCGTTCGATTCCGCGAGCGGCGAGGACCGGGAGCGGATCGCGCAGTTGTACCGCGTCGGCCGGATCCTCCGACACGTCTCGACCGACGGCCGCATCGCCATCGAAGCGGAGGTTCCACGAAGGGTGCTCGACCGCTACACTGCGGCGGAGAGGCAGTGATGAACGCCTTTTACCCCCACGCTGCCACGAACCGAACGGTTTTGCTGAGCACGAAGTCACACGAAGATCGCGAAGTGCACGACGAAAGAAGACCGGCGAGAAAACCGTGGGGGCGTCTCAGTGTGGCTGCGGCTGTCGCCGCTATGCTGCTCTCGGCAGCTTCGTGTGCGCCGAAAACGGCGGTCGTGACGGCCCCGGTCGCCGGAGCTGCCCGCTTTCCCGAATTCGTGTATCCGGCGCCGCCGGCCGGCATGGCGGGGCGCGTGCCGCTCGAGCGCCACCTGACCGGATGGAACGCGCTTCAGTCAGGCGACCTGCGCACCGCGGACCGCAGCTTCGCCGCCGCCGTGAAAGAGGCGCCGGGATTCTATCCGGCCGAAGCGGGGCTGGGCTATGTGGCGCTCGCACGGAAGGACGCCAGAGCGGCGCTCGCGCATTTCGATCGCGCGCTGGCGCCCGACGCGACCTACGCCCCCGCGCTCGCCGGCCGGGGAGAAGCCCTGCTGTCGCTCGGCAATCGCGAGCAGGCCCTGGCGAGTTTCCAGGCGGCCGTGTCCGCCGATCCTTCGCTCACCGCTCTCGGGAGCCGCATCGAGGTGCTGCGCTTCCGCGAAGTCCAGGAAGAAGTCGCCGCGGCACGCAAGGCGAGCGAAGCCGGCCGGCTTCCGGAGGCCCGGGCGGCGTACGAACGGGCGCTCGCCAGGTCCCCGCAAAGCCCGTTTCTGTATCGGGAGCTGTCGGCGGTGGATCGCCGCGAAGGCAACATGGCCGCGGCGCTCGAACACGCGCAGAAGGCGAGCGCGCTCGAGCCGAACGATCCGCGCAACCTCATCGCGATTGCCGAGACCTACGAGGCCCAGGGGGAGATGGCGAAGGCCATCGACGTGTACGGCGCCGCCGTGGCGCTGGAGCCGAATCCCGCGATCGACGCGCGCATCGATGCGCTGGCCGAGACGATCGCGTTTGCGGCCATGCCACCCGAGTACCGCTCGATCGAAACCGCGCCGTCGGTGACCCGCGCGCAGCTCGCCGCGCTCGTCGGCGTGCGGCTGGACGCGCTGCTGAAGCGCGCCCCCCGCGGGAACGCCGCCATCATTTCCGACACGCGCGGAAACTGGGCGGCGCCCTGGATCCTGTCCGTCACCCGCGCAGGCATCATGGACGCGTACCCGAACCACACGTTCCAGCCCAACGCCGTCGTTCGCCGCGGCGATCTGGCGATGGCGGCCAGCCGGGTCCTGTCGCTCATCGCGGCGGAGAAGCCGGCGGCGGCCGCTGCATGGCGCAGCGCCCGTCGCAGGTTCCCGGACCTTTCGCAGGGCCATCTCAGTTATCCCGCGGCATCGCTGGCCGTCCAGGCGGGCGTCATGACGACGCTCGAAGACGGCAGCTTCCAGTTGTCGCGTCCCGTCACCGGCGCAGAGGCCGTGGCGGCGGTGAAGAAGCTGGACGAGCTCTCCAGCCGGACGGGGCGATGAATCTCACGGCGGCCAACCAGTTGACGATCCTGCGGATGCTCCTCATTCCGCCCTTCGTCATCCTTCTCCTGTACGGCTACCGCGGCTGGGCGCTGGCGGCGTTCCTGGCCGCGGGGCTCACCGACATGTTCGACGGGCTGCTCGCGCGCGCCCGCGGGCAGAAGACGACGCTCGGGGCCTGGCTGGATCCGATGGCCGACAAGCTCCTGCTCGTGACGATGTTCGTGATGCTGACGCTTCCCGACATCGGGTCGGCCAACCGGCTGCCCTTGTGGTTCACCGTGCTCGTGCTCAGCCGGGATATCGCGATCGTGCTGACGGCCGCGGTGGTGAACCTCGCAATCGGGCCGCGAACCTTCCGCCCGTCGATTTACGGGAAGATTGCGACGGCCACCTACGTGCTCACGGGCGCGATCACGCTGTACTTCAATTACCTCGGGCAGCCTTCGCCGCTCGTCGGCGCGTTCGTGTACGCGTCGCTCGCGATCACGATCGTCTCCGCCTTCCACTACGGCGTGAAGGTCATCCGGATCGGACACTGACCCGGCTCACGCGCGCTGAAGCTTCGTCGTGAAATAGTCGAGCGTGCGGGTGAGTCCTTCCTCGAGGCCGACCTTCGGCTCCCACCCGAGCAGCGTGCGCGCCCGCGTGATATCAGGCTGACGCACTTTCGGGTCGTCCTCCGGCAGAGGCCGGTAGACGATCCGGCTCGACGATCCGGTCAGCCGCAGGATGGCGCGCGCGATGTCCTCGATCGTCATCTCCTGCGGGTTCCCGATGTTCACCGGATCGTTCACGTCGGACTCCATGAGCCGGATGATGCCGTCGACGAGATCGCTCACGTAGCAGAAGCTGCGCGTCTGCTGGCCGGTGCCGAAGATCGTGATGTCCTCGCCGGTCAGCGCCTGGCTCATGAACGCGGGCACCGCGCGGCCGTCGTGCAGCCGCATCCGCGGCCCGTACGTGTTGAAGATGCGCACGATCTTCGCGTCGAGGCCGTGATACCGGTGATAGGCCGTCGTCATCGCCTCGGCGAACCGCTTGGCCTCGTCGTACACGCCGCGCGGACCGACGGGATTGACGTTGCCCCAGTACGTCTCCTTCTGCGGGTGCTCGAGCGGGTCGCCGTACACTTCGGACGTCGACGCCAGGACGAACCGCGCCCCCTTGGCCTTTGCCAGGCCGAGCGCCTTGTGGGTCCCGAGCGCGCCGACCTTCAGCGTGGGAATCGGCAGCTCGAGATAGTCGATCGGGCTCGCGGGGCTCGCCCAGTGCAGCACCGCGTACACGGGTCCCTCGACGTGGATGTAGTTGGTGACGTCGTGCTTGATGAACAGGAAGTCCCGGTTGGCGAGATGCGCGATGTTCGCCATGTCGCCCGTGAGCAGGTTGTCGATCCCGATCACGGAGCAGCCGCGATCGAGCAGCGCTTCCGACAGATGCGAACCGATGAAGCCGGCGGCTCCGGTGATGACGATTCTTCGCATATTAGTTTTGAGTTCTGAGTCTTGAGTTGTGAGTTTCAGTTGTGAGTTCTGAGCCACTCATAACTCATAACTGATAACTCACAACTGGCAAGCGTCAGTACGCGTGCTTCTGAAGGCCGTGCAGGATCGTCAGCCACATGATCTTGATGTCGAGCGCGACCGACCAGTTCTCGATGTAGTAGAGGTCGTATTCGATGCGCTTTTCGAGCGACGTGTTGCCGCGCCAGCCGTTGACCTGCGCCCAGCCGGTGATGCCGGCCTTGACCTTGTGCCGCAGCATGTACTGCGGGATCCGGTGCTTGAACTGCTCGACGAAATACGGGCGCTCGGGGCGCGGGCCGACGATCGACATGTCGCCGCGCAGGACGTTCCAGAGCTGCGGCAGCTCGTCGAGGTCGGTGCGGCGCAGCCACGTGCCGACCCGCGTGCAGCGCGGGTCGTTGTCGCGCGCCCAGATCGGTCCGGTCTCGTCCTCGGCGCCCTCGTGCATCGATCGAAACTTGAAGACGTCGAACGCCTTGCCGTCGAGCCCCATGCGCTCCTGCCGGTAGAACACCGGCCCCGTCGAGGTGTACCGCACGAGCAGCGCGATGATCCCGAAGGGGACGGACGCCACCACGAGCGCGGCCGCGGAAATCGCGATGTCGATCGCGCGCTTCAGCACGCTGTTGAAGCCGCGCAGCGGCACGTCGTTGAGGCTGATGATCGGAACGCCGTCGAGATTCTCGAGCCGCGCGCGCAGCGCGATGAACTGCAGCAGATCGGGGACCACGTGCACGTCGACACCCTCGCGGCTGGTGGCTTCGACGATGCCGAGCATCTTCACGTGTTCTTCGAGCGGCAGGGCGACGTAGACGTGGTCGATCTTCTCGCGGCGGATGATCTCGTCGGCTTCGGCCACGCCGCCAAGCACGGGCAGGCCGCGATAGCCGATGTGATCGCCGTCGCGGTCGTCGACGAATCCGATGACCTTGAACCCGAGCTCCCGGTGCTCCAGCACCTTGTCGGCCACCATGCGCCCGAGGTCGCCGGCCCCGGCAATCAGCACGCGTTTCAGGCCGATGCCCGCGCGCCAGCGGCGTTCGAGCGCCTCGCGGACGATCTCGCGCGAGGTGTAGGTGAACACGACGCTCAGGACGAGGTACACCGCCCAGACGATCTGGGAGATCTCGAAGACCCCTTTTTCCTTGAGATCGGGCGGCACCCAGTACGTGTTGAAGTACAGCGTCCCGCCGATGCCGATCACCACGGCGAGGATGCTGCCGACGAACACCGCGAAGAAGTCGTCGACGCGCGATCGGCCCCGCCGCAGGTGGTAGAGCCCCTGGACGAAAAACGCGACCGGGACGATCCCCTGGATGAAGGGGAGCATCTTGAGGTAGTGCTCGAACTGCGGAAAACCCTTGGTGACGGGAATGATCGAGACGAGCAGGTCGAAACGGATGACATAGGCGAGGACGAACGCGGCCATGCTGAGCGCCGCGTCGGTGATGACGAAATAGAGCGCGAGCAGGCGGTTGTACCGCCGGATCATCGGGACGTCTCCAGGAGGTCGGCCGCGGCCGCTTTGAACTCGCTCATGAAGCGTTCGCGTGAGAACCGGCGGGCATTGTCGCGGATCGCGGCCGGGTCGAGGCGCAAATCGCGAAGCCGCGCGAGGCCGGCCGCGAACGCCTCGGCCGAATCGGTGTCGACGAGCACGCCGGTGACTCCGTCCGCGACCGTTTCGCGGGCTCCGCCCTCATCGAGCGCCACGACCGGCGTGCCGCAGGCCTGCGCCTCGACCGGAACCATCCCGAAGTCCTCGATTCCTGGCAGGAGCACCCCCTCGGCGCCGCGATACAACGCGAGGATCTCCTCGTCGCTGCGCCAGCCCGGAAACTCGACCTCCGGACCCGCGAGCTGCTTCAGCCGCGCCTCTTCAGGACCGCGTCCAACGATCTTCAACGTCACTCCCGCCATCCGGCAGCCCTCGATCGCGACCTCAACCCGCTTGTAGGGGACGAGGGCGGACACGACCAGGAACCCGCTCCGCGGTTGCGGCGCCGGGCCGGGCCGATAAAATGACGTGTCCACTGGAGGATACACTACGGTCGATCCGCGATTATAGTATCGGCGAATTCTGCCCGCAACATATTGAGAATTCGCAAGAAAGCGGTCCACGCGGTGCGCCGTTGCCCGATCCCACCGGGCCAGCCCGGCCATGACGTGGCGGGCAGCATGGTGACCCCATAGGCCGACTTGAGCCGGACTGAAATACGCGCCGAACTGATCCCAGCCGTATCGCATCGGCGAGTGGCAGTAACACAGGTGACGCGCGCGCCCCGGGCGGATTACGGATTTGACCGCGCAGTGGCTGCTGCTGATGACCAGGTCGTAGCGATCGAGATCGAACCATTCGACAAGCGTGGGGAAGAGCGGCAGGTACTGCCTGTAGAAACGGCCGGCGCGCGGCAAGGCCTGTGCGGGCGAGGTGCTGATCGGGTGGGCCTCGATCCGGGCGGACACCGACCCCGGAACCCGAACGAGCGCGTAGACGGGCGCGTCCGGGTAGAGCTCGCAGATCGCGTCGAGGACCTTCTCGCCGCCGCGCATGCCCGTCAGCCAGTCGTGGACGATCGCGACGCGTGGCGCGCTGGCGTTCACTCGGCGAGCACCTGCTCGTAGATCTCGCGGATCCGTTTGACGGATCGCTCCCAGGAGAATTCGCGGGCGCGCGCGTAGCCGCGGCGCCGGAGATCGTCGCGCAGCGACGGGTCGTCGAGGACCCGCCGCATGGCCTCCGCAATGTCCTCGGAACGGTACGGATCGATGAGGATCGCCGCGTCCCCGACGACCTCGGGCAGCGACGACACGTTGGACGTGATGACCGGTGTCCCGCTCGCCATGGCCTCGAGCGGCGGCAGGCCGAATCCCTCGTACAGAGACGGAAACACGAACACCCTCGCCAGGCGGTACAGCACGGCGAGCGTCTTGTCGGGCACGAACCCGAAGAAGCGCACGTGCTTGTGGAGCTTGTACTTGTGCACGGCGCGTCTGAGGGTCGCATACTTCGAGATCTCGTCGCCGATGATCAGCAGCCGGACGTTGTCGGCGCGTTCCTTGCGCAGCATGTGGAACGCTTCGATGAGCCGCTCGAGATTCTTGTGCGGCTTGATGTTGCCCGCGTACAGGACGAACGGATCGTGGAGCTGGTAGCGCTCGCGGACCCGCGCCACCTCCTCGTCGGACGGCGTCTCGCCGAACTGCTCGTCGATCGCGTTGTAGATGACGTCGATCTTCGACGGCGGCACGTGAAAGTAGCGCAGGATGTCGCGCTTCGAGGCCTCCGAGACCGTCAGCACGCGGTTCGATCGGTGCGTCGCCACCCAGAGCGACGCGCGGGCGTACGCGTACCCGAGACGGTTCGGGAGGTACTGTGGAAAGCGCAGGTGGATGCAGTCGTGGATCGTGACGACCGACTTGCACGGCGTCAACAGGGGCAGGACGTAGTGCGGCGCGTGAAACAGATCGATTCGTTCACGGCGCAGATCGAGCGGCACCGTGAGCTGCTCTCGGAAAGAGTAGGCGCCCGCCGGCTCGGAAACGGCGCGGAAATTCTCCCCGAGCCGGGAGGCGACCTCGCAATCCTCCGCACGGCAGAGCAGCACGTACTCGGTCTCGTGGTCCAGACGCGACAGGTGACGCAGCACGTTGCGGACGTACGTGCCGATGCCGTAGTCGCGCAGCTTGCGCGCGTCAATGGCGACCCTCAAATTTTAACCCGGGGGCTTCGCCCCGCCGGACCCCCTATCGCCGTCGCTCGCGGGGCCCCATCGCCCCGCGCCGCTCCGGCGGATTCTACCGCGAGACGGGCAACTGGCCCTTGAGGCGAAGGTAAGCGCGCAGGACGGGCGCCCAGGCCGGATGGTGTTTCTCGTAGAACGCAATCTGGCTGCGGCGATAGGCGGCGCTCATGCGATCGGGGGCCGACAGCCGCGATCGGCCGCCGAGGTGCACGATTTCCGCGGCCGGAGTGAAGAGGATCCGGCCCCCCCGCGCCCGGATCGCGGCGCAGAAGTCGACGTCCTCCGTGTAGAGGAAGAAGCGCTCGTCGAGCAGACCAGCTTCTTCCGCGGCCGTCCGGCGGACCAGCAGGCATGCGCCGCTGACCCAGTCCACGAAGCGCTCCTGCCGCGTCGCCCGGTCGACCCAGCGCGACACCGGCCCAACGCGCCGATCGTGCAGCGCGGTGACGATCTTCCGGCGCAGCTCCGTCAGCGGCGAGAGCATCCGGCCGAAGGACAGCTCGGCGATGCCGTCGGCGTCGACCAGGCGCGGCCCGGCGGCGGCCGCCGCTCTCTCGGCGAGCAGCCGCCCGACCAGCCGGTCGATCGCGCCGGGCGGAGCGACGGTGTCGTTGTTGAGGAGCAGGACCAGCTCGCCGCCGGTCGCCCTGATCCCGACGTTGTTGGCCGCGGCAAATCCCCTGTTGACGGATTGCCGGATGACCGTGAGAGGCCCGCGCCGTCCCGAGACGGCCTCCACGCTCCCATCGCTCGACGCGTTGTCCACGACGACGATGTCGTGCGGGATCGCCGGCGGAGCATCCGCGAGCGATCGCAGGCACCTCTCGAGATCGGCGCGCGCGTTGTAACTCACGATGACGATGGAGAGTGTCGTCATCGCGTGGCGATCCTCGTCAGGGCGTCCAGGGTCTCCGCCGCGGTGCGGTCCCATGAATAGCGGGCGAGGACGGCGGGCGCGCGGCCGAGGGTGTCGCTTGCCGCGTCGGGGCTGGTGAGAAAGCGCCGCAGCGCGGCAGCGGCGCCGTCGATATCATCGCGCGCGACGTACACGGCCGCGTCGCCGCAGACTTCGCGCGCGACCGGCGTGTCGAGAAGCACCGCGGGCACACCGGCCGCCAGCGCCTCGAGCGGCGTGAACCCGAACCCCTCGTATTCCGACAGAAAGGCGAAGACGGACGCCTGCGCGTAGAGCGCCGCGAGCTGCGCATCCGCCACGTAGTCCAGGAATTCCGTCCGCCGCTCGATGCCTTCCTTGCGCGCGAACGCCCGCAGGTCCTCGGGGGGCCACGTGCGGTTGTCTCCGACGATGACGAGGCGCGTGCGCGGGAGGTCGGGGGTCGCGCGCGCGAACGCGGCGATCAGATCGGGCACGCGGCGCCGATTGAACACGGAGCCCACGTAGAGCACGGTGCCTTCACCCGTCCCGCGCGGAGCCGGCTCGCGCGGAGCGGCGGCCGCGCGCGGTGTCAGGCCTTGAGGGATCACCCGGATGCGGCCCTCGTCGATGCGCAGGTGCCGGCGAATCTCGTCGCGCGAAAACCGGGACGGAGTCAGGATGACGGCGGCGGTTTCCGCGGCGCGGCGCGTCAGCCACCGGCGCCGGGCCCCCTCGCGCACGCGGAACCATTCGGGATGCGCGATGAACGAGATGTCGTGAACGGTGACGGCGACCGGCACGCCGGTGCCAAGCGGAGCGGTGTACGCAGGGGCGAAAAACACGTCGGGGCGATCCCGCTTCACGGTCCACCGAAGCCACGTCTGCTCCCACAGGGTCCCCGTCCCGCGTCCACCGACGCGGTGTTCCACGGCCGCCAGCGCCACCTGCGGCGACGCCGGCGCATAGAGGACGAACCGGCAACCGGTGTCGCCGCTCGTCCACCGGCGCATCAGCTCGCCGAGATAGCGGCCGACGCCGGTGGACTCGCCCAGCAGCTCGCGCGCGTCGACGCCGATGCGGACGGGCGAGGTCATCCGCGCGCTCCCCGTCGTTCCAGCGCGGCCTGGTAGGCGGAATACAGCCGCGCCGCGCTCCGGTCCCAGGTGAACTGGGTCGCGCGGCGGATTCCGGCCTCCGTCAACCTTGCGCGCAGGCCGGCGCTGGTCAGGACCTCCTCCATCGCTCCCGCAATCGCGTCAGGGTCGTCAGGGTCGACGAGTCTGCCGGCCTCACCGGCCACTTCGGGAAGCGCGCCCCGGCGCGCCGCGACGACCGGCACCCCGACGGTCATCGCTTCGAGCACCGGCAGGCCGAAGCCTTCCTCGAACGACGGGAGCACGAGCAGCGATGCCTGCGCGTAGAGTCGCTGCCGTTCCGCGTCCGTGACGTATCCCAGCGCGCGGACTCGTCCGGCAAGCGGCGCCTGGGAAATCCGCTCGTAGACCGCGTCGGAACCACGGCCGGCCCTTCCCGCGATCACCAGCGGTGGGGCATCGGGCAATCGCGCAAGGAGCGTCTCGTACGCCCGGAGCAGCCCCAGCACGTTCTTGCGCGGCTCAATCGTTCCGACGAACAGGATCGGACCGTCAGGCGAGGGCGCGGTCCGGGCCGGCCAGGCCGGGGCGCCAAGCGGGCACACCACGATGCGGTCCGCGGGCACGCCGAGCCGCTCCTGCACCTGCTCCTTCGTGTAGCTCGAAATGACGACCACGCCATCGGCCGCGCGGGCGTGCGGACCGACGAGTACCGGGTAGTCGCGTCGGATTTCGGCGGTGGTGTGCTCCGCGTGGTCCAGGAAATAGAGGTCGTAAATGGAAATGAACCGGGCGGCCTTTCTGGCAGGAAGGAGCAGCGGGTGCATCGACTGTGCGATGTCCAGCGGTCCGGCGAACCATTCGACGGGCGGCCAGGCGAAGCGGTGCCAGGCGAGGTTCAGCACCCGCACGGGAACCCTCGCATCGACGTGCCTCGCGCCGGGAACGGCATCGCGGGGCAGGCGGTCCCTCCACGAGCTCGAGAATACGGTCAGGGTATCCGCGGGCGCGAGCCGGGGGACCAGTGACGTCGCCAGATGGTGGGCGTACTCGCCGGCGCCGGTGCGGGCCGTCAAGGCCGGGCGATAGTCGAGGAGAATCCGCACGCGCGGCAAATCGTAGCACAGGGCAAGCGCGCCAAATCCTTGCCGTTCAATAGATTGACACGCTTTTTTCGGCTGTGTTAGCTTTAGCAGTTTATATACCCCTGAGAAAGGGCTCGGATGAAAATCGCGGTCGTTGGGACTGGTTATGTGGGCCTCGTGGCCGGCGCGTGCTTCGCCGAAAACGGCAACGAGGTCGTCTGTGTCGACAAGGATCCGGCGAAGATCCGGCTGCTCCAGCGCGGAAAGATCCCGATCTATGAGCCCGGCCTCGAGGAGCTCGTCCGCCGCAACCGGGCCGAGAAACGGCTGACCTTCACGACCCAGCTCGCGCGCGGCGTGCGACAGGCGCAGATCGTCTTCATTGCCGTCGGCACGCCCACCGGCGAAGACGGCTCGGCCGACCTCAAGCACGTCCTGGACGTGGCCCGCGAAACGGCCCGCGCGATGAACGGCTACACGGTGATCGTGAACAAGAGCACGGTGCCGGTCGGGACGGCCGCGCAGGTGCGCGACGTCATCCGCCGCGAAACCACGCACCCGTTCAGCGTGGTCAGCAACCCCGAGTTCCTGAAACAGGGCGCGGCGATCGAGGACTTCATGAAGCCGGACCGCGTGGTGATCGGCGCTGAGGATCCCCGGGCCGCCGACATGATGAAGGAGCTGTACGCGCCCTTCACGCGAACCGGGGCCCCGGTGATGTTGATGGACTGCCCGAGCGCAGAGCTCTGCAAGTACGCGGCAAATGCGATGCTGGCGACCCGGATCTCGTTCATGAACGAGGTGGCGAACGTCTGCGAAGCCGTGGGCGCCGACGTCGATCAGGTCCGCCGGGCCGTCGCGGCGGACCGGCGCATCGGGCCGTCCTTCCTCTTTCCGGGTGTGGGGTACGGTGGAAGCTGTTTCCCAAAGGACGTGAAGGCAATGCTGCGGTTCGCGGCCGACAAGCACTACGCGTTCGAGATTCTCGAGGCGGTCGAAGCCGTGAACGCGCGCCAGAAGCTGCGCCTGCTGAAGAAGCTGGAGGGGCATTTCGGCGCCCTGAAGGGCAGGCGGATCGCAATCTGGGGACTGGCGTTCAAGCCGCGCACCGATGACATGCGGGAAGCCCCCGCAATCCCGCTCATCCAGGGCCTGCTGGAAGCCGGCGCCGCCGTCCAGGCTTACGATCCCGAGGCCGCGAAGGTCGCCAAGAGCATCTTCGGCTCGCAGATCACGTACGCCGACACCAGCTACGCCGCCTTGACCGGGGCCGACGCCCTGGTCATCGTCACGGAATGGAACGAATTCCGGGAACCGGACTTCGGGCGGATGCGCAAGCTCATGCGCAGCCCCGTCATCTTCGACGGGCGGAACCTCTATAATCCCGAGCAGATTCGCGCGCAAGGATTCACCTACTCGTCGATAGGACGGCCATGAGCAGCGTTCTCGTGACCGGCGGGGCGGGCTACATCGGCAGCCATGCCGTCAAGGCGCTCCAGGCAAACGGCACCCGCGCCGTCGTGTACGACAATCTGTCCGCCGGGCATCGCGCCGCCGCGCGCTATGCCTCCGCTCTGGTCGAGGGCGACATCCGCGACACGCCATGCCTGCGCGAGGCCATGCGCGAGCATCATGTGGACGCCGTCATGCATTTCGCGGCGTGGGCATCGGTCGGCGACTCGGTGCGCGACCCCTCGGGCTATTACAACAACAACGTGCTTGGCGCGCTGTCGGTGCTCGACGCGATGGTGGCGGAGCGGATTCCGCATTTCGTCTTTTCGTCGACGGCGGCCGTGTTCGGCAATCCCGTGCGGACCCCAATCGACGAAACCCACCCGACCGCGCCCATCAACGCCTACGGCGAAACCAAGCTGGCGATCGAACGGGCTCTTCGGCACTACGAGACCGCGTACGGGATCCGCTCGATGGCGCTGCGGTATTTCAACGCCGCGGGCGCCGATCCGGATGGGGAGCTGGGCGAGGATCACGCGCCCGAGCGCCACCTCATCCCGCGCGCGATCGACGCGGCGTTGGGCCGCGACACGTTCGCCATTTTTGGCGACGACTACGACACGCCGGATGGGACGTGCCTGCGGGACTACATCCACGTCACCGACCTCGCCTCGGCGCACGTGCTGGCGCTCGACGCGCTCAGGGCGGGCGCCGCTTCGGCCAGGTACAACCTCGGGAACGGGCGGCCGACGTCGGTCAAGGACGTCGTCGGCTCGGTCGAGCGGGTCCTCGGCAGGAAAGTCCGGGCCGCGGTCGCGCCGCGCCGGCAGGGAGACCCGGCGGTGCTGTTCGCCTCCAGCGCGCGCATCACGCACGAGCTCGGCTGGACGCCGGCCTTCGAGGACATCGACGTGATCGTCGGCACCGCCTCCCGATGGCGCGACGCCCATCCGCAGGGCTACGGTGACAGGACGGCCGCCTGATGTCGCGCCTCAAAGGGGAGCTGAGGGACCCGCTGCTGTCGGTCGTGATGCCGGCGTACAACGAGCGCACGACCATCGAGGAGATCGTCCGCCGCGTGCTCGCCGTCGGGATGCGGATCGAGCTCATCGTCGTGGACGACGGGTCGGGCGACGGGACGCGGGAGATCCTGTCACGCCTTGCCGGAGAGCTGCCGATAAAGCTGGTACTTCAGCCCGCCAACGCGGGGAAAGGGGCCGCGCTGCGCCGCGGGTTCCAGCAGGTGACCGGGGATCTGGTGATCGTCCAGGATGCCGATCTGGAATACTCTCCGGAGGAATATCCCGACCTGGTGCAGCTCATCTGTGAAGGGCGGGCCGACGTCGTGTATGGCTCGCGGTTTCTGGGCCGCCACCGCGTCTTTCTGTTCACGCACTATGTGGGGAACCGGCTTCTGACGCTCATCACCAACGTCCTGTACAACACGATGCTGACGGACATGGAAACCTGCTACAAGGTGATGCGCACGGAGGTGCTGCGCTCGATGACGCTCGAATCCGATGGCTTCGGCATCGAGCCGGAGCTGACGGCGAAGATCTTCAAGCGCCACTACCGGGTGTACGAGGTGCCGATCACCTACGACGGACGCAACTACGACGAGGGAAAGAAGATCACCTGGCGGGACGGCTTCGTCGCGCTATGGGTGCTGTTGAAGTACCGGTTCACCGAGTGAATCCACTCCCGCGCCTGTTTGGGTACGCCCGGCCATACCGCGGGCGCTTGGTCGTCGCGATCGCGGCGATGGCCTTCTACGCCGGTGCGTCCGCGTACGTCGCGTACCTGATCCGGCCGCTCATCGACCAGGTGCTGCCCGACCGGCAGCAGCTCGGTCAATGGAGCCTCGCGATCGTCCTCGCGTACGCCGTCAAGGGTCTTGGCGGATACGCCTCATCGTTCCTGATGACCGACATCGGCCAGCGCGTCGTGCGCGATCTGCGCGACCGGCTGTTCCGCCACATTCTCGACCAGTCGGCGAGCTTCTTCAGCCGCAAGACCAGCGGACAGTTGATGTCGCGGATCACCAACGACGTCAACCAGGTCCAGCAGGCGGTGTCCGAGACGATCGGCGACATGATGCGCGAGGGGCTGGCGCTCGTGGGGTTCGCGGGGTTCATGTTCTTCGTCGACTGGCGGCTCGCGCTGGTCGCCGTCACGGGCGCGCCGGTCGTCGTCTATCCATTGATCAGGTTCGGCAAGCGCATCCGCAGCACCACCCGGCGCAGCCAGGAAGAGCTCGAGCACCTGTCGCACGTGACGGCCGAAGCCTTCACCGGCCACCGCATCGTCAAGGCGTTCGGCGCCGAAGCGCACGAAGAGCATCGGTTCCGGCGCGCGTCCCAGCGCCTGTATCGCACCAACCTGAAGGTCACGAGCGCGCTCGCGATTCTCCCGCCGCTGATGGAGCTGCTCGGCGGCGGCGCCATCGTGGCGTTGATCTGGTACGGCAGCGGGAAGATCGCCCGGCAGGAGCTGACGCAGGGGCAATTCACGTCGTTCGTCGCCGCGGCGTTCATGATGTATGGCCCGGTCAAGAAGCTGAGCCGCGTGAACGCGGGTCTGCAGCAGGCGATGGCGGCCTCCGAGCGGATTTTCGAGATCCTCGATACGCACTCGGAGGTGAAGGAGCGGCCCTCGGCGCGGTCGCTGCCCCGGCTGCGAAGGGACATCGAGTTCCGCAACGTCAGCTTCGCGTACGACGATGGGGCCGGGAAGCACGTCCTGCGCGACGTGTCGTTCGGGGTGCGCGCCGGACAAGTCGTGGCCGTCGTGGGGCTCAGCGGCGCCGGCAAGACGACGCTCGTGAACCTCGTGCCGCGGTTCTATGACGTGACGGGCGGGGCCATTCTCATCGATGGACTCGACATCCGTGACGTGACGCTGGCATCGCTGCGCGCGCAGGTGGGCATCGTGACCCAGGAGACCGTGCTCTTCGACGAGACGATCGCGAGCAACATCGCGTACGGCACGCCGGGCGCCTCGCGCGAGGAGGTCGAGGCGGCGGCACGGGCGGCGCACGCGCACGACTTCATCACGACGCTCCCGCTGAAATACGAGACGCGGATCGGCGAGCGCGGTCAGAAGCTGTCGGGCGGGCAGCGGCAGCGGCTCGCGATCGCCCGGGCGCTCCTGAAGAACTCGCCGATCCTGATCCTGGACGAAGCCACGTCGTCGCTGGACGCCGAATCGGAGCAGCTGGTGCAGGACGCGCTGGTGAACCTGATGCGCAACCGCACGTCGTTCGTCATCGCGCACCGGCTGTCCACGGTCCGGCGCGCCGACGCGATCGTCGTGCTCGAGCGCGGGCGCGTGGCGGAGATCGGACGGCATGAGGATCTGCTCGCGAAGCCGGGCGGTGTGTATGCGAAGCTGTACGCCTTGCAGATTTTCGAACAGCGGAGCCATGCAGCCGCCCCCGTCCGGCAGGCCCCAGTCTCATGATTAAGAGCATGACCGGCTTCGCGTCGCTGACGCGGGACGACGAAGCCGCCAGCATCGGCGTGACGGTGAAATCGGTCAACCACCGCTTCCTGGATCTGCAGCTTCGGACGCCGCCGTCGCTGGCGCCGATCGAAAGCCAGTTGCGCGCGCTCGTGCAGCGGCACGTGGGGCGCGGGCGCGTCGAATTGAGCGTGTCGATCCAGCAGCGCCGGACGCCCGCGATCGACGTCGAGCTGAACCAGACGTTCCTCGCCGCGCTCGGCGCCGCGCTCGACCGCGCGCGCGAGGCGGGCTACATCGCCGGCGCCATGACGCCCGGCGATCTGCTGCGGTTTCCCCAGGCGCTCTCGATTCGCGAGCGCGCGGAGGAGCCGGGGGAGGGGGCTGTCGAGGCCATCGCCGGACGCGTGGAAGCGGCGGTCGATGCCGCGCTCGACGAGCTCGACTCGATGCGCGCGACCGAAGGGGGCTACCTGCGCGCGGACCTCGATCGCCGCCGCGCCGCGCTCGGGGAGATGTTCGAGCGGCTCCACGCCGCCGCCGGACGCGGCATGGCCGGGCTCCAGGCGCAGCTCGAAGAACGGGTCCGCGCCCTGAAGGCGGATGCGCTCGCCGACGAGTCGGCCATCGCGCAGGAAATCGCGAGGTTCGTCGGGCGCTCCGACATCACGGAGGAAGTCGTCCGGTTCCGCGGACACCTGGACCACTGGCAGGCGCTGTCCGACAGCCCCGAGCCGTGCGGGCGCAAGCTGGATTTCCTGCTGCAGGAGATGAACCGCGAGGTCAACACCGTTGGGTCGAAGGCGGAAGGGCCCGACGTGTCCGAGATCGTCGTGGCGTTGAAGGCGGAGCTCGAGAAGATGCGGGAGCAGGTTCAGAATGTCGAGTGATGCCTGGTGCGGCGCCGAGCGCCGGGGCCTGCTCTTCGTGGTCTCGGCCCCGTCCGGCACGGGCAAGACGACGGTCGTGGAGCGGCTGATCCATCGCGTCGGCGATCTGTCGATGTCGCGCTCCTACACGTCGCGTCCCGCGCGGCCGGGCGAAGCGGACGGCGTGGACTATAATTTCATCAGCCGCGCGCGCTTCGAGAGCATGGTGGGCGCGAACGCGTTCCTCGAGTGGGCGGACGTGTTCGGCAACCTGTACGGCACGTGCGCGGACGACGCCGAGCGCGAGTTGTCGGGCGGCCGCGATCTGGTGCTCGTCATCGACGTCCAGGGGGCGCGGCAGGTGCGCGACCGCTGCGCCGGCACGGTCGGCGTGTTCGTGCTGCCGCCGTCGTTCGAGGCGCTCGAGCAGCGCCTCCGGGGACGCAGCAAGGACTCGGAGGAAGCGGTTCAGCGCCGCCTGGCGACGGCACGGGCCGAAGTCGCCGCCTTCGCCGAGTACGATTACGTCATCGTCAACGACGAGCTCGAGGCGTGCGTCGAGCGCCTGCGGGCCATCGTGCTCGCCGAGCGTTCGCGCCTGCGATGCATGCAGGGCAGGGCCGAGCGCGTCGTGGCGACCTTCGCGGCGGCGAACGGCTGACGGCGCGGCTCGAAAGGACTGGAACGCGATGGCCTTAGTGGGGCTCGGCGTCACCGGCGGGATCGGGGCTTACAAAGCCGTCGAAGTCGCGCGCGCGCTCCAGAAGCGCGGTCACGACGTCGTCGCGATCATGACGCGCACGGCGCGCCGGTTCGTTGGCGAGGTCACGTTCGAGGCCATCACCAGGCGGCGCGTCATCGTCGACCAGTTCGCGCGCGGCGCGAACGCCGACATCGAGCACATCTCGCTGGCCTCGGACATCGCGCTGCTGCTCGTGGCGCCGGCGACGGCGAACGTCATCGGCAAGTTTGCCAACGGCATCGCCGATGATTTTCTGAGCTCGCTGTATCTCGCCACGCGCGCGCCCGTGCTGATGGCGCCCGCCATGAACACGAACATGCTGGAGCACGAGGCGGTCCGCCGGAACCTCGCGACGCTCGGCGCCCGCGGCGTGCGGTTCGTCGATCCCGGGCAGGGCTGCCTGGCGTGCGGCTGGATTGGCAAGGGACGGCTCGCGGAGCCGGACGATATCGCGGAGGCGGCCGACCGCCTGCTCCAGCCGGGAGGCTCCCTGCTCGGCCGGCTCGTCGTGGTGTCAGCCGGGCCGACCTACGAGGACATCGACGCGGTGCGGTTCATCGGCAACCGGTCGAGCGGCAAGATGGGCTATGCGATCGCGGGCGAGGCGGCGCGGCGCGGCGCCCGGGTCGTCCTGGTTTCGGGCCCGTCACACGTCGAGCCGCCCCTTGGGGTGGAGGTGGTGTCGGTGCGCAGCGCCCGTGACATGCACAAGGCCATCGCGAGCCACGCCGGCAGCGCCGACATCGTCATCATGGCGGCCGCGGTCGCCGACTATACGCCGGTCGCGCCAGCGGAGGGGAAGATCGAGAAGGGCGCCGAGCCGCTCGAGCTGCGGCTCGTGAGGACCACGGATATCCTGGAGCAGCTCGGGAAGGCGAGAGGCTCCGATTCGAGACCGGTGCTTGTCGGCTTTGCGGCCGAGAGCGGGGATCCGGTGGCGCGCGGACGCGAGAAGCTCGGCCGAAAGAGCGCCGATCTCATCGTGGCCAACGACATCTCGCGCGCCGACGCCGGCTTCGACGCCGACACGAATGCCGTCACCATCGTCTCGGCGACCGGGGACCAGATCGTGCCGCTCGCGTCCAAGTCGGCCGTCGCGGCGACCATCCTCGACCGCGCGGAGGAACTGCTGAACGCCGGGCTGCACACGTGAAATGTAAGGGCCGTTCGCGAACGGCCCCTACAAGAACCTTGTAGAACCTCGTAGAACCCTGTAGAACCTTGTAGAACCTCGAGTATCTTGCCTGTGTCCGACCTCACCGATCACCTCCGCTTCTACCAGGACCTCGGCGTTGCCGGCGTGAGCCGCGATCCGAAGTGGCGGGCACGTATCGATTCGCGTCGCGAGCGCGGCGCGGAAGATCAGCCCGTACGCGATGACGCCACACTCGTTCCGGAGGCGGGACTGGGCCAGCCGGTCACGATCGCGCGCTCGGCGGCCGAGGCGCTCGCGGCGATCCGCGAGGACCTCGGCGACTGCACCCGGTGCAAGCTCCACACGCAGGGCCGCCGGCAGATTGTGTTCGGCGTCGGCAGCCCTGATGCCGAGCTCATGTTCGTGGGCGAAGCCCCTGGAGCCGACGAAGACGTGCAGGGCATTCCGTTTGTCGGCCGCGCCGGGCAGCTCCTGACGAAGATGATCGAGGCGATGGGCCTCAGGCGCGACGAGGTGTACATCGCGAACGTGATCAAGTGCCGCCCGCCGGGCAACCGGAATCCCGAGCCCGATGAAATCGCCAGTTGCGAGCCGTTCCTGATCCGGCAGATTGCCGCGATCAACCCGAAAGTGATCGTCGCGCTCGGAGCATTCGCGGCAAAGACGCTGACCAAGACCGATGCGCCGATCTCGCGGCTGCGCGGGCGCGCGTTCGAGTATGCCGGCGCCACGCTGATCCCCACGTTCCACCCGTCGTTCCTCCTGCGCAGCCCCGGCTACAAGCGGGAGGCGTGGGAGGATCTCAAGAAAGCGCTGGCCGCCCTCGGCCGAGAACTGCCCCGGCCCGCCGGCTCGTAGGCCATGCGCCTGGTCCGCGTCGCCGTTCCCGTGCCCGCGCTCGACGCGCTGACGTATTCCGTTCCGGACGGCGTCGCGGATCCGCCCGTCGGCGCCCGCGTACTGGTGCCCCTCGGTAACCGGATCATCACGGGCTGCGTGCTGGATTCCGAGTCGAGCGCCGAGCGCCGAGCGCCGAGCGCCCGGGGCGACAACTCCCAACTGTCAAGCCCCAACCTCCAACTCCAAACTTCAAACTCCAAACTCCAAACGTCCAATGCCGGAATCAAGCCGATCATCGAGGTCCTCGATGGCGGGCCTTTTCTGCCGACAGACGTTCTGAAGCTCGCGACGTGGGTATCGAACTACTACGCGTGCGGTATCGGCGACGCGATTGCCGCTGCCATGCCGCCATGGGCCCTGAAGGGCGTTCGGTCCAGGTTCCGCACGACGCGCGTCGCCGCGCTCACGGTGCAGGGACACGACTCGCGGGACCTGCGGCTCGGCGCCAGGCAGCGGGAAGCGCTCGACCTGCTTGCGGGCTCGCCTGACGGCATGGACACCGCGGAGCTCGCCGAGCGGGGCATCGGCGCCGCGACGCTGCGGCGTCTCGCGTCGCTGGGCCTGGTCCGCCTGTCACGGCGCGCCGTCGAGCGCGACCCGTTCCACCGCGGCGCGATGATGAGCGCCGTGGCCCGCACGCCCCACACGCTGACGGCGGAGCAGGCGGACGCCTTCGAGCAACTGCGCGAGCTCGTGGCGCGGCAGTCCTTCCAGGCCGTGTTGCTGCACGGCGTCACCGGCAGCGGGAAGACCGAGCTCTACCTGCGTCTTGCCGAGGAAGTCCGCCGGCTCGGACGCGGCGTCCTGCTGCTCGTGCCGGAGATCGCGCTCACGCCGGCGGTCGCGGGTCTGTTTCGCGCGGCCTTCGGCCAGCGGGTGGCGATCCAGCACAGCGGCCTGTCCGACGGCGAGCGTCACGACCAGTGGCAGCGCATCCGCCGCGGCGAGGTCGACGTCGTGGTTGGCACCCGGTCGGCCGTGTTCGCCCCGCTCCCTTCGATCGGCCTGATCATCGTCGACGAGGAGCACGACGGCTCGTACAAGCAGGAAGAGAGCCCGCGCTATCACGGCAGGGACGTGGCGGTCGTGCGCGCGCGCGAGTCGGCCGCGCTCGTGGTGCTCGGCTCGGCCACGCCGGCGATGGAGAGCTTCCAGAACGCGCAATCCGGCCGCTACACGCTGCTGTCGCTCGAAAGGCGGGTGCTCGACCGCCCGATGGCCGCCGTGCGCATCGTCGACATGCGCGAGGAGTACGCGGCAGCGGGGCCCGATGTGACGCTCAGCGCGACATTGACCGAGGCGCTCGCCGAACGTCTCGAGCGGCGCGAGCAGGCCATCGTGCTGCTGAACCGCCGCGGATTCGCGACCGCTGTGTTCTGCCGGCAGTGCGCCGCGACGCTGGAATGCCCGAACTGCAGCGTGACGCTGACCGTCCATCGCGCCGCGCGCCGGGCGCGCTGCCACTACTGCAACTATTCAACGGGGATCCCGAAGACCTGCGCCCACTGCGCGGGTCCGTATCTGGAGCAGACCGGGTTCGGGACGGAGCGGATCGAGGCGGACATCCGGGAGCGGTTCCCGGCGGCGCGCGTCGCGCGGGTCGATCGCGACACGGTCCGGAAGCGCGGCGCCATCGCCGGCGTGCTGGAGCGCTTCGCGGAAGGGGAGCTCGACGTGCTCGTCGGCACGCAGATGATTGCGAAGGGACACGACTTCCCGCGCGTGACGCTCGTCGGCGTGATTTCAGCCGACGTCGGCCTTGGCCTGGCGGACTTCCGCGCCGGTGAACGGACCTTTCAGCTGCTGACCCAGGTGGCGGGGCGCGCGGGGCGCGGCGAGATTCCCGGCGAAGCGATCGTGCAGACGCTCTATCCGCACCACTACAGCATCCGGCACGCCTGCCGCCAGGACTACCAGTCGTTCTTCGCGGAGGAACTGGCGTTCCGCACGGCGATGCGCTACCCGCCGGCCGTCGCCCTCATCAACGTCATCGTCAAGGCGCGCACCGAGCAGGCGGCGATGGAGGACGCCGGAGCGCTGGCCGGCGCGCTGCGCATCGGCGGCGAGCCTTACCGCGTGCTGGGGCCCGCCCCCGCGCCTCTGAGCCGGCTGAAAGGGGAGCACCGCGCGCAGTTCTTCATCAAGGGCACGCACCGCACGTCCATGAAGAACGCGCTCGTGACGGTCCTTGCCTCGCGCCCCGAGATTCGGCGACGGACGATCGTGGATGTTGATCCGATGAGCGTCCTGTGAGACGCAAGCGGTGAAATGTCGAACGCAGACCGTTAAACGTAGAACGCGAAATCACCAAGGACCGGACATTCTAGGTTCGTCTCTGTGTAACGTGTCGAGAGATCCAGCGGTCGTGTCCCGCTGCACGCGCCGACGGCTTTCATTGCACGAAGACCACGAAGCTCACGAAGTTCACGAAGACTGCAAGACAGCAAGACAGAAGAACAGCACGAAGCGGGCGGGAGTACTGATACGGCTGGACCGTCGAGCGCCGGCCACAATCACGCCTGAGGCCGGCGGTGCAGGACAGCCGGAACCCGCAAATGCAAACAGCTCGGGATCGAATGCTGCTTGCGTTTGCGGGTTCCGACTGTCCTTGCCGCGCTGCGCGCGGCTCGACGGTTCAGCCCGCTGCGTGAGTGTCTTCGTGACCTTGGTGTCCTTCGTGAGCTTCCTGAAAAGCCGTGGCCTGTCTCAGCGTGGTTCCGGGAGAACCTCGCTGAACGAAGACCTAAGTTCTACATTCTACGTTTCACGGGTTTCGCACGAGATCGTACGGTTCGATCGGAACCGGAGTGAAGCACAACACCAGGATGACGAGCGCGACGACTGCGAGGATGGTGCGTCCGGCGCCGAGCCGCTCGTACTCGTCAATCACGCGCGGATGGCGCGGGCCGAGCACGAGGAGCATCGCGAGCATCATGACCGTCATGAACAGCCAGCTCAGGGAGATGTACGTCATGACCATCGCGGACGCGACGGTGGCGATCGAAAGCGGCGTGGACCAGCGCCTCAACGTCGCGTAGCTGATGTGTCCCCCGTCGAGTTGTCCGAACGGCAGCAGGTTCAGCGCGGTCGCGAGCAGCCCGAACCATGCGGCAAAGGCCATCGGATGCATGTTAAAGGTATAGCCCGCCGGGATGGTGCCGAACACGGCGGTCGCGGCAAGCTGGAACATCAACGGCAAGCCGATTGACAACCCGCTGCCCGTGGTCGGCTCGGGGATGATCGGCGACATCGACAGGCCCAGAAACAGCGCGGGCACGAGGACGGCGAATCCGGCAATCGGTCCCGCGATACCGATGTCGAAGAGAACGCGCCGGTTCGGAAACGCTTCCCTGATCTTGATGACGGCGCCGAGCGTGCCGGTGATCGGCAAGGGAGCCGGAATGAAATACGGCAGCGTCGCGTCGACGTTGTACCGCCGGCAGAGCAGGTAGTGGCCCATCTCGTGGGAGCCGAGGATGGCCAGGAGGGTTCCGCTGTACCAGAGGCCCCTCGCCAGCAGCCGCCAGTCGAACCGGTCGAATTCAGGACTGCGGCGGCCGAACTCCGACAGGTAAGATTGGTAGTGTGCAGCCCCGGCCAGCATCGTCGTCAGGAGCGTTACGACGAACAACAGCAGGTGGACCCACAGGCGGCTGCGGAACTTTGGCGGGAGTGGGGTCCACCGCCCATCGAAAACGGGAGGACTCCATTCGCGGCCGTCGCGGGGCGAAGTTCCAGTGAACGGGTCCTCGGGAAGCGAAGGCTCTGGAAGGTCCGAGCCGTCAGGCGGATACGGCAATCACCCTCCGATGTTCTGGAGGTCTTTGCCGGGCTTGAAGCGGATGGTGCGCCCGGGCGGAATGCGGACTTCCTTGCCGGTGCGCGGGTTCCGGCCGATCCCGCGCTTTCTCGGCTTCACCTGGAAGACGCCGAATCCGCGCAGCTCGATTCGTTCGCCGCGCTGCATCGACAGGCGCATCGCGTCGAAGACGGCATCCACGGCCACCTCGGCCTTGACCTTGGTAATGTCGGCCATTTTGGACACCTCGTTGACGATGTCAACCTTGATCATGCTTAGGCGCTCCTCAGGATTTGTAACTACTATAAATACCGTAACTTACACTGTCAAGCCCCGTGCTAACTAGCATTATTCCATGTCCCTGAAACGCGCCTCGGCCGGACCCACGGTCGTGCTTGTCGGCCGGCCCAACGTCGGAAAGTCCACGCTCTTCAACCGCATCACGAATTCGCGGCGCTCCATTGTCACGTCCATCGCAGGCACGACTCGCGACGTCATTTCTCTGCCCGCCGAGTGGCAGGGGACCACGTTCACGCTCGTGGACACCGGGGGAATGTTCGGCGCGAGCGAGGATCCGCTGCACGAGCTGGTGGTGATTGCGGGGCGCCGCGCGCTCGAGACGGCCGACGTTGTCGTGTTCGTGGTGGACGGCCGGGAAGGGCTCGTGCCAGCCGATCAGGAGATTGCCGCCGGCCTGCGGTCCGTCGCCGTGCCTGTCCTGATGGCGGTGAACAAGACCGACGACAAGCGCGCGCGGGGACGGTCGGCCGAGTTCTACCAGCTCGGTTTTGAGCCGGTGGTCGAACTGGCGGCCGAGCACGGCGAAGGCGTCGGGGACCTGCTCGACGAGATCATCCAGCGGTTTCCGGCGCGGCGGGGCCTCGGCGAGTCCCCGGACAGGCCCGAACAGACGGCCGTGGCGATCGTGGGACGGCCGAACGTCGGCAAGTCATCGCTCCTCAACCGGTTGCTGCGAGAGGAACGCTCCATCGTCAGCGACACGCCGGGCACCACGCGGGACACGGTCGACGCGGTCCTCAAATGGCATCACCGCATCTTCCGCATCGTGGATACGGCCGGAATCAGGCGGGCGGGGCGCGTGGCGCGCAGCGGCCAGCTCGAATCCCTGAGCGTCATCCTCGCGCGGCGCGCGATCGAGCAGGCGGATGTCGCGGTGCTCATCGTGGACAGTTCCGAAGGAGCCGCCGACCAGGACGCGACGATCGCCGGCGAAGCGGAAAAGGCGGGCTGCGGGATCATCATCGCCGCGAACAAGTGGGACCTGATGAAGGGACGCGGCCCGGATTTCTCGAAGGAGTTCGACGACCAGCTTCGGCAGCAGATGAAGTTCCTCGATTACGCGCCGATCCTGCACATTTCGGCCTCCACCGGGGAACGGACGCCGAAGCTGCTCGAGACGATCGACAAGGTGGCTGAGGCGCGGGTGAAGCGGATTTCGACCGGCGAGCTGAACCGGTTCATTCAGGCCGTGACCGCCGTGCACCCGCCGGCCAGCCCCGGCAAGCGCGAGGTGCGCATCATGTATGCGACGCAGAAGGGCGTCGCGCCGCCGACCTTCGTGCTGTTCACGAACATCGCGACAGAGTTTCACTTCTCCTACCAGCGGTTCCTCGTCAATCGCCTGCGCGAGTCGTTCGGGTTCATAGGCACGCCCATACGGCTGCAGGTCAGGAAGAGGGAACGATAGTCAATTCCAAACTCCAAACTCCAAACTCCAAACTCCAAACTCCAAAGGCACTCCAAACTCCAAAGGCACTCCAAACTCCAAAGGCACTCCAAACTCCAAACGGTTCATTTGCCTTCGGACCTGCGGATGATCGCTGCGACGATCTTCATGAGTTCCTCAGCTTCAATAAGCACGGGGTCATGGATCTGCGCGAGGAACCCGGTTTTGCGCAGGATTCGGAGGCGAAATCTGGTCTCCTTGAGTTCGCGCAGCGTGATCTTCCTTTTCGCCCACCGGTCACGCTCGCTTGATGCGCTGTCGGCCTCCTCATAGTTGGCCCCGGCCGACGTCCCGCACCTCAATAGTTGCCCTGAAAGTTCAACCGCGACCGGACCGCGGGTGTGCAGGTACTGCACCAGCCGAACGACCGTGCACCCAAAGAGAAGTAGCCTTTCGCGCACATCGTAAGGCTTTTTCGGAATGTTCCAATCTGATTCGTCCATGTACCAGCACCGTCCGTGCCACATGCCAGTTGACAAGATCTGATCTGGATTTTGGAATTTGAACTTTGGAATTTGAATTGTGAAGTGCGTTTGGAGTTTGGAATTTGGAGTTTGGAATTGACTCAGTCCAGGATCTTCCGCCCCAGGAGAGGCGCCCCGCCGCGGGCGGCATAGAAGCCGTAGAGCGCCATGGCCGCTGCGGCGGCGAGCGTCCATGCGGACGTCACGAAGAACCATCGTCCGGGATCGAGGGTGAGCGCGGCCTGGCTGACGAAGAAGCTGAAGAAAAAGTAGACCGATGTCGCGAGCAGGCCGAACCGGAGCACGAGCCAGAGGATAGCGGAGATGACGATCGTGCCGATCACCGCGCCGAGCCACCCCGGGCCCGGGCTGTTGCCGAAGCCGCTCGCGGATGTGAACAGGAAGAACAACAGCGCCACCAGCGCTGTCAGCCACACGCGACGCAGTATCAGCCTGAGAATGACGATCCCGAAGATGCACCACAGCGCGTTGAAGAGCGCATTGAACATCGCGTTGCCCGAGCTCGCCATGAGATAGCGAAGGCCGTCCAGATCGCTCATGCGGAAACTGATGTTCGCATGCGGCGAATATCCGAACAGCGGCAGGAGCAGCGTGGCGGCGCGCTCGAGCAGTTCCAGGCCCGCACCGAAGAGACAGCCGATGAGGACGTCGCGTCCGACCTGGGGATCGAAGAAGTCGCCGGAGATCAGGCGCGACCAGGTGATCAGGGTCGTCGGCCAGAACCGCCGCACGTAGGGCTCGAGGGCGATGTAGAGGACCCAGGTCACCGCGGCCGACCACAGCGCGGTGCCCTGCCCGCCGAAGAACCGGCCGATCTCGGTACTGAGAATGGGCACGTGAGTCGCGCCGAGCAGCCACGATCCCAGCGCGACGACGAGCACGGTCGCCGCGAGGCGGAGCGCTCCGCGGCGATCGCCGCGCCCCTTGCGCCAGTTGTGCCGGGCGACCAGGAGCGCCCCGAACAGCACGGCCATGACGAGGCCCGTCACGATCGCCTCCAGCCAGCGCGCGGGGCCCGCCACCGCCGTCGCGGGCATGCGCGCCGGCCTCGTCCACGGCGCGATCATCTGGAAGTCCACGACGCGCCCTCGATAGGCGGCCGCTTCGACGCGCAACCGGAGGTCCGGCCAGTTCGGCATCGGCCCTTCCCAGCCCGCGCGGGCGTCGGAGTACATGCGCGGCGTCCACTCAGGCGGAATCGCGGTGAACTGTCGCATGTCCAGGCCCGCAGCGTCGAACAGCGCCGGCCATGGAGGGGCAGCGGGCGCGGACGACGTGTCGGGCACTTGCGGAGGAACCGCCATGAACTGGAGCAGCCGTCCCTCCGTGTCGAGTTGAAGGGCGGTCATGCCCGAGATCGTATGGGGAGGATCGGAGTAGCTGACGCCCGATCGATCGCCGGTCGGCACGAGCGTCGTCGGGCTGGTGCGCCGCCAGTAGTACACGAGGGGAGGCTGGCCGCTGGCCAGTCGCGCGCGATCGAATGCTCCGCCATGCGTCGTCGCGTACGAATAGTAATCGGATGCGGGCGAAAAGCCGGCCGCGGTGTCCGCCGGCGCGTCGACATAACCGAGCCGGTGCGCAATTTCCGTTGCCCGCTCGGCGAGGACCGCGGGCGGCTTCGACGCGGGTATCAGGTTCAGAACCGACGTACGCCCGGCGGCCGCCGCGATTCCCAGGAGACACACGAGCGTGGCGGCCAGCGCGGCCACAGCGGTCAAGGGCGAGAGCGCACTCGAACTGCCGGCGGCGGCGACCATCTCCGGCGACGGCGTTTCCCCCGCCGCGAGCGCGGCGGCGAGCGGATCGCCGCCCGGCAGCGCCGCCGCGACCGCCAGCGCCGACGCCGGCCGGTGCTCCGGCGCGCGTTCGAGGCAGCGCAGCACGGCGCGATCGATCGCGGGATCGAGGTCGCGGACGACTTCCGATGGCGGCGGAATGCCGCCTTCCTCGCGCTGCCGCACGATCTCCGCGATCGTCGTCCCCTCGAGCGCGCGGCGGCCCGTGAACAGCTCGTACAGCACGAGCCCCAGCGCGTAGATATCGCTGCGCGCCGTCACTTGCTGGCCGGCCATCTGTTCCGGCGCCATGTAGGCCGGCGTCCCGGCGTGAATCGCTTCGCCGATCGCGCCCGCGAGGCCGAAGTCGGTGATGCGCACCTTGCCCGCGCCGTCGATCATCACGTTGGCCGGCTTGAAATCGCGATGGACCACCCCGCGCTCGTGCGCGGCCGCGAGCCCGGCGCACATCTGGCGCGCCAGTTCGAGCGCCCGGTCCGTCGGGAATCGGCCGATGCGGCGGAGCAGCGACGACAGATCTTCGCCGTCCACGTACTCCATCGACAGGAAGGTGTGCCCGTCCACTTCGTCGATGTCGTACACGCGGCAGACGTGCGGGTGCGAGACCTGCCGCGCCATGCGCACTTCGGTATGCAACTGCGTCAGGCGGGCGGGATCGCGATCGACATCGAGCGGCAGGAACTTCAGCGCGACCGGCTGTCCGAGCTTCAGATCGTCAGCGCGGTACACCTCGCCCATCCCGCCGCGCCCCAGGCGGCCGACGATCCGGTACCGGCCGCCGAGCAGCGTGCCCGGCGGAAACCGCCCGTGGTCGATCGCGCCCGACGATGACAGCCAGCCGGTTGCGGGCGTCGCTGCCTTCCCGCTCGACGGTGCGCTCGTCGCTCCAGGCGCCATCCGCGTCTCGTCGTCGCCCGGGCGCGTGGCCACGGCACCGCTCAGCGGTGTACGGCACTGCGGACACGCGCCGAGGGCGTCAGGGAACTGCGTCGAGCAGGTGCGACAAGTGGCCATCAAAAATCGCCAGGCGCCGCGTCGCGTACGGCGCCGCGGCGCGCTAGATAGCAGGCGCCGAGACCCATGGCCGTCACGACGGCCAGGGGCCAGAGTCCTGCGACGCCGTACCACGCGGACAGGCGCAGCGTGAGCGGCGCGCGCAACAGCACGAAATGCGTCGCCAAGGCGCCCATCGTCGCCAGCAGTCCGAACCGGATGATCGTCGTGACGAAGATCGCGATGATCCCGCCGCCGATGACCAGGTCGAGGATTGGCGTGCCGGCGGGGAACATGCCGGAGAGCGCCACCGGTGTGTAGACGATGATGCCGACGCCGGCGGCCAGCCACCGCCGCTTCAGCCAGATCAGCAACGCCACGATCCCGACGACGCCCAACATGGCCGACTGCACCGCATCTCCGAGCCGCGCGGTGAGATATGCGAGCATCTCGCGCGTGCCAAGCAGCAGCGTGGCGTCGAACGTGATGGGCATCGGCTCCGGGCGTCCGGCGAGCGGGGGTATGACATTGTGCACCGCGAAGAGCACCGTCATCGCCATCCCCGCCGACACCCCAATCATGACATCGGCGCCAACCCGCGGATCGTTCCACCGGCCGGCAACCAGGCGCGTCCACCCGATCAGGCTGTCGGGAGAGTAGCGGCGCACGTATGGCTCGAGGCCCAGATAGGTCAGCCATATGAGCGCGCCGTCGAACAGCCCGCCGCCGATGGCGGAGAACAGGCGCTGGACATCCGCGCTGAGCGGCATCACGTGCGGCCGAAGGACCCAGGCGATCATATTGGCGGCGACGAGCAGCGTGGCGGCAAAGAACGCACCCCGGCGGTCGCCGCGGCCGAGCCGGAGATTGCGGCGGGCGAGGATCGCGCCCGCCAGCATCAGCCCGGGCATGACCATCGCCGCGATGCCCGACATGAGGACGTTGAACAACGACGGCGCGATCGGCGCCAGGCGCGCCGATCGGGTCCACGGTCCCGCAATCACGAGCGAGACGAGCTTGCCCGCGTACGCGGCGGCTTCGAGGCGCACCACTTGATCCGGTTGCTCGGGCAGGCGTCCTTCCCAGGCCATGCGCGTGTCGGCGAACGTGACTGGTACCCACGTCGGCGTCACAGGGCTGAACGACCCGTAGGGGAGACCCGCAAGCTCGAAGACCATCGCCCAGTCGACGGGCTTGGGAGCGGCTTGCGCGCCCTGGATCGGCTCGGGCACCGCAACGAACTCGGACAACCGTCCCGATCCGTCCACGACCGTGATAGTCATGCCGGCCGCGTTCAGCGGCGGATTCGTACCCGCGACTGGGTTCTCGTTACCGAGGGGTACGAGCGCGCGGGGGCTCGTGCGGTACCACAGGATGAGCGCCTCCGGCCGATTCCTGCCGAGCCGGCTCCAGCGATCGCGCGCGACGGTGGTTCTCTCGACATAGCGTGCGTAGTCGAGCGAGAACCCCATTCCGCGGGCGGCGGACGCGGCGGGGGTGGGCTCGTACCCGAGCCGCGCGAGCGCCTCGACGGCGCGATCCTGCAGCGCGTCGGGAGGTTTCGGCACGGGAAGCCGGTTGATCAGCATCACACGCTGGTAGAGCGCGAGCACCGCGACGAGCGACACGACAATCCACGCCGCCGCCGCCATCACACGGCGCCGGGAGACCGCCTCGATTCCGCCCGCGGCCGCGACCATCGCGGGCGAGGGGGTCTCGCCCGCGGCGAGCGCGGCAGCCAGGGGATCGCCCCCGGGCAGCGAGGCGGCCACCAACAGGGCCGACGCCGGCCGCTGCTCCGGTGTCGGCCGCAGGCAGCGGAGGAGGGCGCGTTCGATCGCGGGATCGAGATCGCGCACGATAGCGGTCGGCGGCGTGATGCCCGACTGCTCGCGCTTGTGGATCAGCTCCGCCAGGTTACTTCCGTCGAGGGCGCGTTGTCCCGTGAAGATCTCGTACAGGACGAGGCCAAGCGCGTAGATATCGCTGCGGGTCGTGACCTCGCCGCCCGCGAGCTGCTCGGGCGCCATGTAGGCGGGCGTCCCGGCCCGGATCGCCTCGCCGGAAACGCCCGCCAGCCCGAAATCCGTGATGCGGGCCTTGCCGGTGCCGTCGATCATCACGTTGGCGGGCTTGAGATCGCGGTGCACGACGCCGCGTTCGTGCGCCGCGGCCAGGCCCGCGCAGATCTGCCGGGCAATCTCGAGCGCGCGATCCTGCGGGAAGCGCCCGACCCGCCGCAGCAGCGAGGCGAGATCCTCACCGTCGACGTACTCCATCGAGATGAAAGTGTGCCCCTCGATCTCGTCGATGTCGTACACGCGGCAGACGTTCGGGTGCGAGACCTGCCGCGCCATGCGCACTTCGGTATGCAACTGCGTCAGGCGGGCGGGATCGCGATCCACGTCGAGCGGCAGGAACTTGAGGGCGACCGGCTGTCCGAGCTTCAGATCGTCAGCGCGGTACACCTCGCCCATCCCGCCGCGGCCCAGGCGGCCGACGGTGCGATAGCGGCCGCCGAGCAGCGTCCCCGGTGGAAACCGTCCGTGGTCGATGTCGTCTGACGACGAAAGCCACCCGCTCGACGTGCGGGAGCGGTGCTCCTGGGGATGGGATGGGGAAGACGGCGTGAGCCGTGTCGGCGCGTCCGAGCTGACCTCGCCGAAGCCGCGAGGCGAAGGCGGGGAGTTGTCGAGAGCGAGCCTAGTGATGGTGTCAGCCGACAAGGCGGCGCCGCAGCGCGGGCATGCAGTGACGCCGGCGTCGAGCTCGGCCGCGCACGAGGGACACGGAATGTGGGCCGCCAGACCCGCAATTCTAATCGAACTGTCTGGTATACTGGCCGGGCGCCCCGATGCACGGTGTGAACACCGCTGAAATCCCGAACCGATCGCTGTTCCGCCAGCCTGAGGTGTGTGAGATTGCCCAGGTGCAGCCGTATGTACTGCGCTCGTGGGAAGCGGAGTTTCCGGATCTCGGCATCGCGAAGACCGAAGGCGGCCCGCGGGTGTATCGCCGGACCGATCTCGAGCGGGTGCTGCGGATCAAACACCTGCTGTTCGTCGAGGGGTTGACGCTGGCGGGCGCGCGGCGCAAGCTGTTGGAAGAGCAGCCGACCGCGTCGGTCGCGGACACCGCGGAACTCGACGAGCTACTCGGCAGCGATGCGCGCGAGCGCATCATGCAGGTCAAGCAGGGGCTCAGGGCGCTGGCGGTCATGCTCGCGAGGACGCCGGGCGCGCCTGCCGAGTTCGAGCTGCGGCGGCCGCATGCGGCGCCGCACAGGAAGAAGCATCCCGCGCGGGGCGCCCAGCCCCGCAAACGCGTTGGTCGGTGATCGGGGCGTAGCGCAGCTTGGTAGCGCACCTGAATGGGGTTCAGGGGGTCGCTGGTTCGAATCCAGTCGCCCCGACCAACTCAGTCGATGGTCGATAGTCAAAGTCCAGGTCAAAGTCCAAGTCCACGTCCTTACTCGTACGGAACGGTCGGTCCCGGAATCGACGGATCGTTCTTCGCCGCCCCAATTCACCAACTCACGAATTCACGAATTCACCGATTCAAGGTTTCTCGTCTTCGACGCGCAGACGGTTGTGTACGGTCGCCGCGCCAAGCGCGCGCGCGAGGATGTCCGCGCGCCGTCTCTCGCGTGCGGTGCGCACGCTGCCCCGCAGCGTGACCTCGCCGTCTTCGACCTCGACGGTCAGCCGTCCCCTCGAGCTCTTACCGACGTGGAACGCTGGATCCTCTTCGAGCCTCTCCGTTATCCGATGCTGGAGCTTCTCGTCCTCGAGAACTTCATCGTCCTGTTCGAGCACATCCCGGTTCATGCGGACTCCTGAATATCCAGTCAAGTGCAAGGCAAAAGAGATGCCGGCGCCAACCCGCGGGCCAAAACGACCCCTTTTATTATCTCTCATGACGCGCCGTGTCTTATAGTTGCACGGTTCCAGCTCAGCCGCCATACTCAACCTGTCCAATTCCAAGCGCTCGCCCCCCGCGGCGCCACGCCCCTTCAGCAATTCCCCGACACCCGGCGCGGTACAATCCTCGGATGGCGCACGTCGCATTTCTCCGTCCCGGCCACGAGGATCCGGGCGCAATCGCAGCCGATCCGATTCCGGCTCCCCGGGCTGTGCGATAGATGTACCCCGTCCTCCTGCGCGTCGGCGGCTTCGAGGTCACGAGCTTTGGCGTGATGGTAGCGCTTGGCGCGCTCGCGGGCCTGTGGATGTTCCATCGCGAGCTGGCGCGTCGCGACCTGTCGGAATCGGCGACCGACGGCGCCATCGCCGGAGTGCTCGGCGGTCTGATCGGCGCGAAGCTGCTCTGGGTCGCGGAACACTTCGGAGAAGAACCTCTCACGGCGCTGCTGTTCAGCCGGGGAGGCCTGAGCTGGTTCGGCGGCCTGGCGGGCGGAGTCGGCTGCGCCCTGGTGTTCTTCGTCGCCCGTGGTTTTCCGCTCGTCCGCACCATCGCGGCCGCGACCCCCGGACTGGCCGCCGGCCACGCGATCGGGCGCCTCGGGTGCTTCCTCGTCGGCGACGATTACGGGACGCCGACCGATCTGCCGTGGGGCGTGGCGTTCCCTCGCGGGCTGCCCCCGACGACTGAACGCGTGCACCCCACGCAACTCTACGAGGCGGCGCTCCTCGGCGTCCTCACCTGGGCCCTGTTGCGGTGGAGGCGCCGCGCGATCCCCGACACGATCGTGCTCGGCCGGTATCTTCTTGCCGCAGGCGCGATCCGGTTTGCGATCGAGTTCGTGCGGATCGACCGGCGGGTGCTCGCCGGCCTGAGCGTCGCGCACCTCGCCTCGATCGCCGTGATGATTGCCGGCGGCTGGTTCCTGATGACCCGCTGGCAGCGCCGAACCGATCAGCGATGAAACACGGCAACCGTGAAGCCGACGTCGATCGCGTACGCGGGGCTGGCGGAATTCAACCCGCGCGTCGGCCCGACCGTCAGAATGCCATCCCCGATCTGGACGCCTGGTCCGGCTCCCGCCCCGGCCGGCGCGCCAAAACCCTCGAGCGCGGACGTGTTGCCGGATGCCGTCACGACGAGCGCAATCCGCCGGCTCACCAGCCGGGCCGCGGCGATCGACCAGAGCATCGCATCGCGCAGCTCGATCCCGGCGGGATCCCCGAGGTGCAGGAATCCGGCTTCGGCTGATACCCACATCGACGCCCCGGTTTTTCGCACCGTCGTGCGGTCTGCAGTCTGGGGACCATGATTACTCCTTGAGAGAAGGAAACGGGATATCCTGACAACGACGGTCACACATGGAAGAAGTCCAGGAAACGGCCGAAGGCGCGGTCGTCGACCCGGTATGCGGGATGACGATCGATCCACTGCAGGCGGCCGGCAGCTACGACTACAACACACGGCGGTACTACTTCTGCCACCCGAGTTGTCTGGCCCGGTTCAAGGCCGACCCCGAGCAGTTTCTCGCACCCGCGCCTGCCGCGCCGGCCGTGCCGGTGCCCCAGGGGGTGACCTACATCTGCCCGATGGACCCGGAGGTCCGCCAGGACGAGCCCGGCGCCTGTCCCATCTGCGGGATGGCGCTCGAGCCCGATCTGTCCAGCGTCTCCGCGGCGGATCTCGAATCGACGCCGAATGCGGAACTGGCGGACATGAAACGGCGCCTCGCTCTCGGCATCGTGCTGGGGGCGCCCGTCTTCCTGCTCACCATGGGGGAGATGGTTCTCGGGATGGGACTCGGCGGCCGCATCGACACGCGCGCCGGGAACTGGATCGGACTCGTCTTCGGTTCGCCCGTCGTGCTCTGGGCCGGCTGGCCGTTCTTCGTGCGGGGCTGGCGATCGATCGTGACCGGGCATTGGAACATGTTCACGCTGATCGCGCTCGGCGTCGGCGCCGCCTTCGTGTTCAGCGTCGTGGGAACGATTGCCCCCGGGATGTTCCCATCGGGGTTCCGGACGCACGGCGTCGTGGCCACCTACTTCGACACGTCGGTGGTGATCGTGGTCCTCGTGCTCCTCGGGCAGGTCCTCGAGCTGCGGGCGCGTGGACGAACGAGCGCCGCGATCCGCCAGCTGCTCGGGCTGTCCCCGAAGACCGCGCGCCTCATTCGCGACGGCAACGAGACCGATGTGCCGATCGGCAGCGTCGTGGCGGGCGATCTGCTGCGCGTCCGGCCGGGAGAGCGCGTGCCCGTGGACGGCGTGGTCGCCGACGGCCACAGCAGCGTGGACGAATCGATGGTGACGGGCGAGTCGCTGCCCGTCGAGAAGCAGGCGGGGGATCGGGTCACCGGCGCGACGATGAACGGCACCGGCACGCTGACGATGAGGGCCGAGCGCGTGGGGAGCGACACCGTGCTGGCCCAGATCGTCCGCATGGTGAGCGAAGCACAGCGAACGCGCGCGCCGATTCAACGCCTGGCCGATCGCATTGCCGCGTACTTCGTCCCGGCGGTCGTCGCCACCGCCGTCGCCGCGTTCCTCGCGTGGAGCGCGCTCGGGCCTGAACCGCGGCTCGCTTTCGCGCTGTTGAGCGCCGTCGCCGTGCTCATCATCGCGTGTCCGTGCGCGCTGGGGCTGGCCACGCCCATGGCGATCATGGTCGGCACCGGGCGCGGCGCGACGGCGGGTGTCCTCATCAAGAATGCGGAGGCGCTCGAGCGCCTGGAGAAGGTGGACACGCTCGTCATCGACAAGACCGGGACGCTGACGGAAGGCAAGCCGCGGGTCGCGCGAATCGTCGCGAGCGCGCCGCGCCCGGAGCGGGACGTGCTCGCGTTTGCCGCGGCGCTCGAGCAGCCCAGCGAGCATCCGCTCGCCGGCGCCGTCGTCGCGAGGGCGCGCGAGGACGGTGTCGCGATCCCCGTCGTGTCGGAGTTCGACGCCGTCACCGGACGCGGCGTCCGCGGCCGCGTCGACGGGCACGCGGTGCTGCTGGGGAACCCGGCGTTCCTCGCCGAACAGGGGATTTCGCCGGACGGCCTGTCGCGCGAAGCGGACGCGCTTCGCGCGGAGGGCCAGACGGTCATGTTCCTTGCGGTGGACGCGCAGCCGGCCGGGTTGATTGGCGTGGCCGACCGTCTGAAGCCCTCGACGGCCGAGGCGATCCGCCTGCTGCACGCCGAGGGGCTGCGCATCGTGATGCTGACCGGCGACAGCCTCGCGACCGCCAGGTCGGTCGCCGGGCAGATCGGCCTCGATGAAGTGCACGCGGAAGTCACGCCGCGCGACAAGCGCGACCTGGTCGCGCGCCTTCAGCGGGAGGGGCGCGTCGTCGCGATGGCCGGCGACGGCATCAACGATGCGCCCGCCCTCGCGGCCGCGCACGTCGGCATCGCCATGGGAACCGGCGCGGACGTCGCCATGGAGAGCGCCGGCATCACGCTCGTGAAAGGCGATCTGCGCGGCATCGTGCGCGCGCGCCGCCTGAGCCGCGCGACGATGCGGAACATCCGGCAGAACCTGTTTCTCGCCTTCGTGTACAACGCTGTCGGCGTGCCGGTTGCGGCCGGCATCCTGTATCCCGTCACCGGCGTCCTCATCAGCCCCATCTGGGCGAGCGCCGCGATGACCTTCAGTTCGGTGTCGGTGATCACCAACGCGCTGCGGCTGCGCCGCGCGCGACTGTAGCGGAGGGCGCCGGGCGCCCCAGGCAAAGTCCAGCTTGACTCGGCGCCCTCCTTCGCGTCTAATCTTCCGCTACTCACACAATTCACGGGTGGAGCGAAGGGAGCCCCGCCAAGCGTGTCGAAGTACACCGTCCAACCGGGCGCGCGTGTCCTGTGGTGTCTGAGACGTCGGACGAGCGACGTGCGCTGTGTCATGTACCCGGACGGGCTCCCGGTGGAGGTCCAGGTCCTGCAGGATCGCGACGTGGTGCTGACGGAGCTTTTCCAGGAACAGTGGCTGGCCGAGAACTGGGCCCGGGCCTACGCGGACCGGCTCCGGCGGCAGGGGTGGCAGGACGTCGCGGCGTAGGCCGTCAGACGCCGGCCCCTACGCGAAGACCGCGGCCGCCGCAATCCACAGCAACAAGGCGACGATCGCCGCGAGGGTGAGGTCTTTCCAGAGCGGAGGGGCCTGCTCGTCCGTGGAAGCGTCCGGGAAGTCGAGGGCCTCGAATCGCGGCTCGATCCGCCAGCGCTCCACGGTCCAGTCTTCGTAATTGCGCGTGCGCATAGGTCCCTCCGGATGCGGCGATGCCGCAGGACTCGCAAGGTGCCTGCCACAGCCGCAAGTTTCAGTTCGGCCGATTTCTGGCCCTAACCCGCGGGTGTGAGTCTGATGGCGCTATCTTTCGAGACGGTCTCCGTCGCAAAAACATGCACCCGCGCAGGTTCGATGAGCGGCCGGGACCGAAACGGGCGTACACTCGGGGAGCCAGTGATTCCGCGCCTGCCGGACAGGATTTGTGCTGTGCGCCGCCGTCATTTCATGCTGTCGAACCTCATCACGATCGGTTTCGCCGCGGTGCTGGTGGCGCAGTCCTCCACGCCGCAATCCGCGGCGCCGCAGAAACCGGTACAGGAGCGCCCGATCTTCCGCACGGAAGCGAACTTCGTCCGCGTGGACGTCTATCCCGTGCAGGACGACAAGCCCGTGCAGGATCTGCGCGCCGAGGACTTCGAAGTGCGGGAAGACGGCGTGCCGCAGACGATCGAGACCTTCGAGCACGTCGTCATCAGGCCCGCCGGTCCCCAGACCGAACGTGCCGAGCCGAACACGATCGAGGCGTCGCGCCAACTCGCGGCGAATCCGCGCGCCCGCGTGTTCGTCCTGTTTCTCGATGTGCCGCACGTCACGGTCGAAGGGACCTGGAACATCCGCGAGCCCCTCATCCGATTGGTCGATCGGATTCTCGGCCCCGACGATTTGATCGGCATCATGACGCCGGACATGGCGGCGTCGGATCTCGTGCTGGCGCGGAAGACCGACGTGATCTCCGGCGGGTTGCGCGACAAGTGGCCGTGGGGCGAGCGGTTCACGCTCCAGGAAAGCCAGCGCGAGACGGAATATCGCGTGTGCTACCCGCCGACCGATTCCGAAGCCAAACAGGGCAAGGACGTGTCGGACCTCGCGCGGGAGCTGATGGCGAGGCGCCGCGAGCGCGCCGTGCTCGATTCCCTCACCGAGCTCGTGCGGTATCTGCGGTTCGTCCGCGAGGAGCGCAAGGCCATTCTGACGGTGACCGAAGGCTGGCTGCTGTTTCGGCCCAAGGAGTCCCTCACGAACCTCCGGGTTCTCGCGCCCGGCGTGACAGATCCCATACCGACGGTGGATCCCATCGGCGTCGGACCCGGCGGGAAGCTCACGACGCACGACAGGCGGAGCAATCCCGGCGACTTGAGCCGCATGGAATGCGACGCGGATCGGCAGCACCTGGCGTTGATGGACAACTGGCTGTACTTCAGGGACCTGATGGACGACGCGAACCGCAGCAACGCATCGTTCTACGCGATCGATCCGCGCGGGCTGCCGGTGTTTGACGCGCCGATTGGTCCCGAGGCCCCGCCGCCGCCGTCCGTCGATTTCCAGAATCTGCGCAATCGCCTCGACACGCTCCGGATACTCGCGGCCAACACGGACGGCATCGCGATCACGAACAGCAACGATCTCGACAAGGGGCTCAGACGCATCTCCGACGATCTCACGTCGTACTACCTGCTCGGCTACTACTCGAAGAACACGAAACTCGACGGCAGGTTCCGTGAAATCAAGGTGCGGGTGAAGCGGCCGGGCGTGGACGTCCGCGCCCGGAGAGGATACCGCGCCGCGACCGTCGAGGAGGTGTCCGCCGCGCGGGCGGCCAGCGCCGCGCCCATCCCGGAAAGCAAGTCGTCCGTGGCTGCCGCCGTTGCGTCGCTCAACCGGATCCGGCCGGGGGCACGGCTGCACGTGAACGCCGTTGCGGGGGTGCCGGCGGGAACGGGCACGGCGAAGGTCTGGGTCGCCGGCGAGGTGACGCCTGGCACCGGAACGTGGTCCGGTGGTACGGCGCAGATTGACGTCAGCGGTCCTGGCATCACGGGCGCGGCCACCGTCACGATTGAGCCGAGCGCCCGCGCGTTTCTGGCCGTCGTGCCGTTGTCGGCGCCGGTCTCCTCGGGCGCGCTGGACGTGCGCGTACGGCTTTCGGGCGGTGGCGAAGGCGGGGACGGCGCGTCGGCGGGCTTCACGGTGCCCATCGGCCTTCGGACGGCCGCGCCGCTGTTGTACCGGCGCGGGCCATCCACCGGCAACAGGCCGCAGCCGGCGGCGACCTTCCAGTTCAGCCGCAGCGATCGCGTGCGGATCGAACTGCCGATCCGGGCCACGGACAAGCCTGGCGCCCCCCGTCTGCTCGATCGGACCGGGCAGCCGCTCGGCGTCCCGGTCACCGGGGCCGAGCGCACCGACGACGGTACCGGCCAGCGGTGGCTCACCGCCGATCTGACGCTCGCGCCGCTCGCCGCCGGCGACTACGTCGTCGAACTGGTGTACGCCGCGGCCGATGGCGAGCAGCGCACCCTCGTGCCGCTCAGAGTCGTGAGATGAGTCGATTGGTGAGTTGGTGAGTTGGTGAATTGATGCGGCGCCCCCACCAACTCACCAATTCACCAATTCACCAATTAGATGAGTGCAGGCAGCACGGATCTGAGGCGGTCGACCTCCTGTTCGAGCAGCGGGTAGAGCTCGCGCGCCGCGGTGATGTCGCCATCGAAGCCGACCATCTCCATGCGCGCGGCGATCTCCCGCGCCGGGCCCGCCGGGAAGTTGCCGATCGTGCCTTTGAGCGCGTGCGCCGCTCGCCGCAGCGCGTCGGAGTCGGCCGCCACGATGGCGGAATGGATCTGCTCGACGAGGCGGGGGCTCTGCTCGACGAAGATGTCGACGAGCTTTCTCGCCAGCGCGAGGTCGTCGCCGAGGCCGGCGAGGAAGGCCGCGCGGCCGGCCAGCTCCGGCGGCAGCGTTCCCGGGACCGAGTGCTCACTCAGTTCCTCGACCGTGTGGAAGAGGACGTCGCGCGAGACCGGTTTGGTGACGAACCGTTCCATCCCCGCGGCCCGGCATCGATCGGGATCGTCGGCGAGCGCCGAGGCGGTCATGGCGACGATCGGCAAGTGGCCGCCGGATGTGCGCTCCCACTGGCGGATGGCCAGCGTCGCCTGGAGACCGTCCATCTCTGGCATCTGCAGGTCCATCAGGGCGACGTCGGCATGGTGGCGCGAGAGCTCCAGGAGGGCCTCCCGGCCGTTGCGGGCCGTGATCACGCGGTGTCCGCGTCCCAGGAGCAGCGCCGCGACAATCTCGCGGTGAACCTCATCGTCCTCGACGAGCAGGACGACGAGCGGTCTGCGGCCCGTTGACGTCGCGGGCGTGATTCCCGGCTCGGGCTTGACGGCCGACTGCTTGTGCACGCCGAAGATCGCGGTGAACCTGAACGCGGAGCCGCGGCCCGTCTCGCTCTCCACCCAGATGTCGCCCCCCATCAACTCGACCAGGCGCGCCGAGATCGAGAGCCCGAGTCCCGTCCCGCCGTAGCGGCGGGCCGACGATCCGTCGGCCTGCGCGAACGCCTCGAAGACGATCTCCTGCTTGTCGCGCGGGATGCCGATCCCGGTGTCGATCACGGCGAAGTGGAGGCAGATTTCGTTCATCAGCTCGGTCGCGATCTCGACCCGCAGCCGCACCTCGCCCGTGTCGGTGAACTTGATCGCGTTGCCGATCAGGTTGATGAGGATCTGGCGAAGCCGCATCGGATCGCCGATGAGACTGTCGGGCACCGCGGGCACCACGTCGAGGACGAGCGAGAGGCCCTTCTCCGCCGCGCGGACGCGGAGCGTCTCGATCGCGTCGGCCAGTGTCCCGCGCAGCGCGAACGCCTCGCGGTCGAGCGTGAGCTTGCGCGATTCGATCTTCGAGAAGTCGAGGATGTCGCCGATGATGACCATCAGCGCTTCCGCCGAGGACTGCACGCGGCCGATCATGTCCTCCCGCGCGCCGTGCTCCAGCATGTGCTGCGCCATCCCGATGATCGCGCTGAGCGGCGTGCGGATCTCGTGGCTGACGTTCGCGAGGAACTCGCTCTTCGCGCGGTTCGCGTCCTCGGATCGCGCGCGCGCGTCCTCGAGCAGGCGCGACTTGTCCTCGAGCTGGCGGACGAGGTCGCGGGGGCGCGTGACGTCCTGAAACGTGAAGGTCAGGCCGGAGCTGCCGCCCGCCCCGTCGCGGGCGGGCTGGGCGACCCATTGGAACACGCGTCCGCTGGACGGCTGCTGCAGATCGCCGCGGCCGCCGGCCCAGGGATCGCTCAAGAGGGCCTGCAGCGTGGGCAGGAAGCTGTCGCCGTCCCCGACCGAGTACAGACGCGACACGACGCGTGACAGTTCGCTGCCGATCACCGCGCGGGGGTCGAAGCCGAGCAGATCGCCCGCGCGGACGTTGGCGGCCTCGATGCGGCCGTCAGGGCTCACGAAAATGATGCCATCCGAAGTGGAATCGAAGATCTGCGACTGCCGCGCCTTCTCGCGCTGCGCCGTGGCATACAGCTCCGCGTTCTCCACCGCGAGCCGCGCCTGCTTGTCGAGCGCGGTCCGGAGCTCGGCCGACGACGCCTCGAAGGCGGAGGATTTCTGCTCGAGATCGCCAATCAACTGGCGCGCGAGGCGAATGACCCGCGACATGCGCGCGTGGCGCTCGTCGGCGGTCCTGGCGATGATCGCGATGTACAGGCTGCCCGAGTAGATGAACAGCAGCTTGGCGATCTCGGGTCCGATCGGGATCGCGCGGCCGTCGACAAGCGTCACCTGGAGGATCACGGCCGCGTAGCTGAGCGGCGCCAGGTGCGCGAACAGGAGGGCGCGGCGAAACGAGGTGGAGGTCTGGTCCGCGACCCGGAACAGCGGCAGGAAGAAGATCCAGCTCCGCTCAGCGCCGGTCGCGTAAATGACCAGGGAGAACATGGCCAGGTCCGCCGCAAGCACCGCCGTGCCCAGATCGAAACGCGCCCGGAGGTCCGCGAAAAAGAGGTACAGCAGGTACGTCGAGACCGCGCAGTAGCCGCCGACCGCGAGCGCGAGGCGTCCCCACGCCGTCCACGAGGGCTCTCCGAGAAGCAGCTCGTTGTGCAGGAGCGCGCCCGCCAGCAGCAACGCGAACCCGATGGCGCGCAGGCGGGGAACGACGACGGTGTTGAGGCGGATGAGCCTCTCGCGCTTGAGCCGCTCCGCGTCGGCCGTCCCCGGCTGAAGCTCCCAGGTGTCGGCGTCCGCGGCTGGAAGCGCGGGAAAGGCCCACCGCGATAAGCGCGAGGCCATGGGTATTGGATGAGTACCGGCCGAATCTTAGCAGAATGGAGCGGGCTACGGGGATCGAACCCGTCTAACTGGCTTGGGAAGCCAGGGCATTACCACTATGCTAAGCCCGCGAACCCGACGATTTTAGCATAGACCTTCGTACCCGCTCGACACGCGAAGGCTTCGCCGGCGGCCGCAGGTACGCTACTATCGGCGCCACCCTCACTGACCGCAACTGCATGAGGCGCGCGCACCAGGTCGCGCCGTCAGCCTATGCGCATACTGCTCGCCGACGATGACGCCGCGCTGAGGCATGGGCTCGGGATCCAACTCCAGCGTTGGGGGTACGACCCGATCCTGTGCGCGACGGGGGATGACGCGCGGCAGGCGCTGCAGACGGACCCGCCGCTCGTCGCGATCCTGGATCGCAGCATGCCGGGCGCCGACGGACTCACGCTGTGCCGGGAAATCCGCGACACCGCCGCGCTCGCATCGACCTACGTCATCCTGCTCACGGCGTACGACTCGCAGGCCGACGTCGTCAGCGGCCTCCAGGGCGGCGCCGACGAGTACATTACGAAGCCGTTCGACTGGGCGGTCCTTCGCGCCCGCATCGGGATCGGCGTGCGCATCGCCACGCTGCAGCAGAATCTCGCCCAGCGCGTCGCCGATCTGCAGGGCGCGCTGGACAGCGTCAGGCAACTGTCCGGTCTGTTGCCGATCTGTGCGTACTGCAAGCGCATCCGGAACGACGGCGATTACTGGCAGCAGCTCGAGTCGTACCTCGCGGAGCACGCGGGCACGCAATTCAGCCACGGCATCTGTCCGGCGTGTTACGAACGCGCGCGCCGCGATTTCGATCAGACATGAGACGCATGCGCATGCCGTCCCGATGGCCGCGAAGACGCCGTACCCGAGCCGCACGTGCCGGCGGCGCCGCGGTGGTGTGGCTGCTGGCGATGACGGCGTCGGCGGCGGACTTCGATGCCGAGAAGTCGATCGAGCAGTACGTGCACCGCGTGTGGGCGTTCGAACAGGGCCTCCCGCAGAACTCCGTGCTGGCGCTCGCGCAAAGCGCGGACGGGTTCCTGTGGGTCGCGACCCAGGAGGGGCTCGCGCGCTTCGACGGCATCCGTTTCAGGGTCTTCGGAACCGCGACGTCTCCGGCCTTTCGCAGCAACCGCATCACCACGCTCGTCACGGACGGTTCCGGCGCGCTCTGGCTCGGCACCGACAGCGGGCTCGTCCACTACGCCGGGGGCCAGTTCACTGCGATTGGCGGCCTCCCGGACGAACGTATCTTCGCGCTGTACGTGGACCAGGGAGGAGAGCTGTGGGTCGGAACGGGGGCCGGCGCCGTCCGGCGGCCGGCCGGGAGCAGCACGTTTCTGCCGGTTCCGGCGCTTGAAGGCGCGCAGGTGCTGGCGCTGCTGCGGGACAGTCACAAACGCCTCTTTGCGGGGACGTCCACCGGCCTCGTGCAACTGGTGTCGGACGATCGCGCCGTGGCGACTGCCGACATCACGCAGCCCGTCCACTGCCTGCTGGAGGATTCGGCGGGAACGCTCTGGATCGGCGCGGACCACGGCCTCCTGCGCTGGACCGAAGGACGCGTGACGCCCGTCGCGGGGATTGCCGACCGGATATGGTCGCTGCTGGCCGATCGCGCGGGAAGTCTCTGGATCGGCACGAACGGCAGCGGGCTGAAGCGCCTGCGGTCCGGGCGGTTGACCTCCTTCACGACGAAGACCGGCCTGAGCAACGACGTCGTCCTGTCCCTGCTGGAGGACCGCGAGGGAACGCTCTGGGTGGGGACGTATGGCGGCGGCCTGAACAACTTTCATGAAGGGACCTTCGCCACCTACGGCGTGCAGGAAGGGCTCGTCCACGATATCGCCCGCACGATCTTCGAGGACCGCGAAGGCAGCGTATGGATCGGGACGAGCGGCGGGCTCAATCGTCTCCGGCCCGACGGCACGATCGACACCTTTACGGACCGCGACGGTCTGTCGTACCGCCGAGTTCTGACGATCGCGCAGGCGTCCAACGGCGACATGTGGATTGGCACCGACGGCGGCGGCGTGGATCGTTTCGCGAACAACCGGTTCACGGTCTTCACGCGCAACGACGGCCTGCCGTCCAACACGGTCACTGCCGTCCTGGCGGATCCACGCGGCGCGCTGTGGGTTGGCACCGACGCCGGTCTCGTCCGCTTCGGCACCGGCAGCCCTGCCGATGACACGAAGGTCCTTTCGCCTGCCCCCATCATCAGCATCTACGCGGCTCGCGATGGCCGGATGTGGATCGGCACGGCGGGCCACGGACTGCTGCGGTTCGAGCCGGATGGCACGCCGCTCGGCGCCGCCGCCGAGCTTCCAACGGGCCACGTGACGGCGATCCTCGAGGACGACGCTGGGGCGATGTGGATTGGAACGCGCGGCGCGGGCCTCCTGCGCCTGTTCGAGGGGCGGTTGCACCGGTTCCGAGAATACGACGGTCTCTTCGACGACACGATCCACACCATCCTCGACGACGGGTCGGGGAACTTCTGGTTCAGCAGCAACAAGGGAATCTGGCGGACGAAACGAAGCGACCTCGAGGCGATCGCGGGCGGCCGCCCGATGCGCATCGCGTCGGCGGCGTACGGCGTCAGCGACGGCATGCGCACGGCCGAGTGCAACGGCAGCGCGCAGCCCGCCGGCTGGCGCACCCGCGACGGACGGCTCTGGTTCCCCACGCTGAAAGGAGTGGCCGTCGTCAACCCGGCGCGGATGCCGCACAACTACGTCCCGCCTCCGATTGCCATCGACGGCGTGGTCATCAACGACCGTCCGATGGGGCCGTCGACGGAAATTCCGCCGGGCCGGGGAGAGCTGCAGTTCGAGTACACGGCCCCGAGCTTCGTGGCGCCCCAGAAGGTCCATTTCAGCTACATGCTCGAGGGATTCGATCGCGACTGGATCGATGCGCGCACGCGCCGCGAGATCCACTACACGAACATCCCGCCCGGCCGCTATGTGTTCCGGGTGATCGCCCACAACGAAGACAACGTGTGGAGCGAGCAGAGCGCGAACGTGCCATTCACGCTGCGTCCGCATCTTTACCAGACGCGCTGGTTCTACACAGCGAGCATGCTGGCCTTCCTCGGCCTGGTGCTGGGCGCCCACCGCGTGCGCGTCGGGCGGCTGCGCGCGCGCGAGCGGGAACTGCTCGAACAGGTGCGGCAGCGGACCGCCGACCTCGAGGCCGCGAAAGCCATGGCCGAGGAAGCGAGCCAGGCGAAGAGCGACTTTCTCGCCAATGTGAGCCACGAAATCCGGACGCCGATGAACGGCATTCTCGGGATGACGGGACTGGCGCTCGACACCGAGCTCGCACCCGAACAGCGCGAGTACCTCACGATGGTGAAGAGCTCGGCCGACTCCCTGCTTGCCGTCTTGAACGACGTGCTCGACTTCTCGAAGATCGAGCGCCAGCGGCTCGAACTCGAGGAGGTGCCGTTCTCGGTACGCGACGATCTCGCGGACCTGATCAAGCCACTGGCGCTCAGAGCCGAACAGAAGGGCGTCGAGCTCGTCTGCCACCTCCGTCCCGATGTCCCCAGCGTCGTCGTGGGCGATCCGACCCGGCTGCGGCAAGTGCTCGTGAACCTGATCTCCAACGCGATCAAGTTCACCGAACGGGGACAGATTCTGGTGCAGATGGACATGGAGTCGGCGGACGCCGACGGTGTCGTCCTGCACGGCGCCGTGACCGACAGCGGCATCGGCGTACCGCTCGACAAGCAGCGCACGATTTTCGACCCGTTCAGGCAGGCGGATCAGTCGATCACGCGGCAATTCGGCGGAACGGGCCTGGGGCTGGCCATCTCGTCATCGCTCGTGAACATGATGGGCGGCCGCATGTGGCTCGAGAGCCAGCCCGGCGAAGGCAGCACGTTCCACTTCACCGTGAAGGTCGGCGTGTCGGACGCCGGAGCGGCGCGCGTTTCGGGCACGGCGACGCGCGTGCGCCCGCCGCTGCCCAGGCCGATGCTGCCCGCGGAGCCGCCGCTCAGGCGGCTGGACGTCCTGCTGGCCGAGGACAACCTGGTCAATCAGCGGCTGGCGGGCGCGATCCTGCAGCGGCGGGGCCACCGCGTGACGATTGCCGCCAACGGCCGCGAAGCGCTCGACGTGCTCGAGCGCGCGAGGGTCGACCTGGTGCTGATGGACGTGCAGATGCCGGTCATGAGCGGGCTGGAGGCCACCGCCGAGATCCGGCGGCGCGAGAGGGGCGGCGGCACGCGGCTGCGCATCATCGCGATGACGGCTCACGCGATGAAGGCCGACCGGGCGCGCTGCCTCGACGCCGGCATGGACGACTACATGGCCAAGCCGCTCGAACCGGCCCGCCTGATCGAGATGGTGGAATCGGGCATCGGCCGCCCCGCCGTCCCGCGCGCCGCCGCGACGCTGTTCGAGACGATGGTGCAGAAGACGGGGGGCGACCTAGCGCTCGCGGGCGAGGTCTGCGCGATCTTCCTCAGCGAGCTGCCCGGCTACACCGACGCGATCCGCAAGGCGATCGACGACTGGAACGCGGACGACCTGCGCACGGCGGCGCACGCGTTGAAGGGGTCGGTCGCCAACTTCGGAGAAAACGCCGCGGTGGCCGCCGCGCGCGCCCTGGAAGATTGCGGCCGCGACGGCCGGCTCGTCGAGGCGGAGCCATTGTTCGACGCGCTGGCCGCCGAAATCAGCGCGCTGCGCGCGCTGCTGGAGGCGGCGTGCGGCGCGCCGGGGCGCGAACATCCCGGAACCTCACCTGGCGGCGTTTCGGGAAGCGTCAGCCGCGGATGAAGTCCAGCACTTCGTCGCGCCTGCGTTCCATCAACCGGGGCGTGACCGCCTCGAGGTTCAGGCGGAGCATCGGTTCGGTGTTCGACGGCCGCACGTTGAAGTGCCAGTCCGGGAATTCGGCTGAGACGCCGTCCATCGTGTAGACGCGCCCGGACGTGTATTTCGCGGCGAGGCCGTCGAGCTTCGCCTGCACGATGCGCATGTCCGGCACCCGCGTGTTGATTTCGCCTGAAATGAAATACTTCGCCCGCAGCGGCGCCAGCAGCTCGTGAAGCGTCTGGCCCTTGCGTGACATCAGCTCGAGGATCAGGAGCGCGGGGATGAACCCGTTGTCCGCGTAGAAGTTGTCGCGGAAGTAGTAGTGCCCGGTGACCTCGCCGCCGAAGATCGCGCCTTCCTCGCGCATGCGCCGCTTGAAGAAGGCATGGCCGACGCGGTTCATCAGCGCGGTCCCGCCGTACTGCCCGACGATGTCCTTGACGGCGTAGCTCGCGCGCACGTCGTAGACCACTTTCGCCGCGGGGCTCTTGAGGAGGAACGCCTCGGCGAGCAACGCCGTGATGAAATCGCCGGCAATGAACTCGCCGGTGCCGTCGATGAAGAAGCAGCGGTCGGCGTCTCCGTCCCATGCGATCCCGATGTCGGCGCGATCGGCGACGACACGCTCGACGATATCGCGGCGGTTCTCCTCGATCAGCGGGTTGGCCTCGTGATTGGGGAAGGTGCCGTCCACTTCAAAGCACAGCGTGGTCGTGCGGCAGGGAAGCCGCTCGAACAACCTCGGCGCCACCATCCCCGCGATCCCATTGCCCGCGTCGAGCACGACGTTGAACGGTTTTATGAGCGCCGGATCGATGAAGGACATCACGTGCGCGATGTAATCGTCGATGACGTCCATGGTGGAGAGCGCGCCCGGCGTGGCCGCCTCGGGCGGGAGCGATCCGCCCGCGATCATGTCGCGGATGTCGCCGATGCCCGCGTCGCCGCTGAGCGGGAACGCCTCGCGGCGCACCAGCTTGATGCCGTTGTATTCCTTGGGGTTGTGCGACGCCGTAATCTGCGCGCCGCCGTCGAGCCGGTCGCGCGCGACGGCGAAGTACATCATGTCGGTGCCCATCATCCCGTAGTCGACGACGTCGGCGCCCTGCGCGCGGGCGCCGTCGGTGAAGGCGGCCGCCACCGACGGCGAGGAGAGCCGCATGTCGCGCGAGACCGCGACGGCCTTCGCCCCCAGATAGCTGACGAACCCGCGGCCGATGAGCCGCGCGGCGTCTTCGTCGATCTCCGAGGGATACAGGCCGCGGACGTCGTACGCCTTGAAGATGGCGGGATTGATCGTCATAGCATGCTGTAGTCGGTGATGATCGTCTTGTCGCCGAGGACGGCCGGCGGGCTGAGCGTGGCGTTGCGGCCGACGTGGCAGTTGCGGCCGAGGATCGCCCCGCGGACGACCGCTTCGGGCCCGATCCAGCCGTTCGGCCAGACGATCGAGCCATCGATGGTCGCGTGTTCCTCGACGTGCGTGTGCCGGCCGATCACGGAGTACGGCAGCACGCGCGCGCCGCTCTTGATCGTCACGCCCTCGTCCACGAAGCACGGCCCCTGCACCTCGACCCCCTCCTCGACCTTCGCGTCGGGGGAAATCCACGCGTGGGACGGCGGCGCGCCGGCAAACGGCGGGGCGGCGTACCGTCCGGCCATGATGTCCTGGTGCACCTGCAAGTACTTGGCCGGGGTGCCGATGTCGATCCAGTAGCCGTCGTAGACGTACGCCACGAAGGTCTCGCCGCGCTCGATCAACGACGGAAAGAAGCTCCGCTCGATCGACCACGCCGTGTCCTTCGGGATCCGATCGAACGTGTCAGGTTCCAGAACGTAGATGCCCGCGTTGATCGTGTTGCAGGCGATCTCGTCCTCGCCCGGCTTCTCCAGGAACCGCTTGACGTTGCCGTCCCCGTCGGTCTCGACCAGGCCGTACGCCCGCGGATTCTCCACCGGCGTCAGCACGATGGTGGCCTTGGCCTTGCGCTGGCGGTGCAGGCGCAGCACCGCCCCGAGGTCCACCTGCGTCAGCACGTCGCCGTTGAAGACAACGACCGATTCGGTCAGCGCGTCCCCCGCGTACCGCACCGCGCCGCCCGTGCCGAGCGGCATCGGCTCGACGACATACCGGAGGCGCAGCCCGAGCCCTTCGCCTTCGCCGAAGATCTCCTCGATCCGGCGGGGCTGGTAGTTCAGGCTCAGGATGACCTCGTCGATCTCCCGGACGTGCCGGAGGAGATCGATCTGGTAGTAGAGAAAGGGGCGGTTGAGGATCGGGACGATCGGCTTCGGCGTGTGGACCGTCAGCGGGCGCAGGCGGGTGCCCTTGCCCCCTGCGAGCAGGATAGCCTTCATGACAACTTCCGATGATAATGCGGAACGCATGAATCACCGAGCGGGAAATTGCCGGCCGGCGTGGGCCGGCCCTGCCTTGACAGCCGCCCGGCGATTCGATAAACCCACTGTCGGCCGACCCTGATGTCCATCAACCTGCCGAACGCCCTCACCCTGGGCCGCATCTTCCTCGTGCCGCTGCTCGTGGTGGTGCTGCTCACGAAGTTCGAGGGGCGGCTGATCCTCGGCGTGCGCAAGGAGCTGGTGGGCGCCGCCATCTTCGGCGTGGCGTCGCTGACCGACTGGCTCGACGGCTACCTCGCGCGGCGGCGCAAGCAGGTCACCACGCTCGGCCAGTTCATGGACCCGCTCGCCGACAAGCTGCTCGTCACGGCCGCGCTCGTGTCGCTGGTGCAGATGGACCTGGCCCAGTCGTGGATGGTGGTGGTCATTCTTGGACGGGAATTCGCGGTGACGGTGCTCCGCAGCATCGCGCACTCGAGAGGCGTGATGATCCCCGCCTCACCGCTCGGGAAGTTCAAGATGGCATCGCAGGTGACCGCGATCCTGCTGCTCATCCTGGGCCGGGATCATCTGCAGCAGTTCTTCGTGCTCGGCAAGATCGCGCTGTGGATCGCCGTCATCACGGCGGTCATCTCCGCCGCCGACTATTACCGCCGCTTCAATCACGTGTTGAACGTCAGGCAGGAACTCTGACAGGGTGCTGAAAGGTGCTGAAGGGTGCCGAGGGGTGCTCGGCACCCTTCAGCACCCCTCAGCACCTTGGTTACCGGTGGATCGCGACGAGGTCCCCGACGTTGATGGCGTCGGAGGAATCGTCGATGCGGATGAGCGACGTCTCGGCACCGATGACGACCGCGGTGGCGCGCGCGATTCGGAACACGGGCCCACCGTTTTCTGCCGTGGGGCGGAATATCGTCAGCGCCTGTCCGGAGCGCAGGCCGTGATCGCTGCCGCGGTCGAGGACCATCAGTGACCCCGCGCCGCCGATCTGCCGCCGATCGTCTGCGAGCATCACGTGGCCCGGGTTCGCGTAGTCGGGCTCGCCGGCCGAGGGCGACGACGGTAGCGCAGGCAGCGCGAACGGCTCGATGTAGTCCCCCTCGATGACGCCGTCGCACGCCTGGGTCACGGTCGCAATGGCGGAGTCGTTGCCGACCTCGAGAATGTGAATCCAGCCGGCCGTGTGGATGCTTTTCGGCTTCGTGCCGTCCGTCATCGGCGTCACGAAGCGATCGGCGACGAGCCGGCGCACGAAGTAGTCCTGGCCGGCCTTGACGCCCTGCGCGCTCCCGCCGTTGATGACGACGGGGTCGCCTGGCGCGAAGAGCGTTCTGCGCAAATCCTTGCCCCCGACAATGCGCAGCGTGGGCAGCGCGCTTGTCAGACTGACGGCGGGCCCGCAGGCGAGCTCACGCGCCAGGTCGCGCACGGCGGGCCGCTGGACCGTCTGCGCGGGGGCGGGAGACGCAACGAAGGCGACGGCGAGCGCGACCGGGGCAATCCGCGACACGCAATTGAATGACGGCATGCGACAGCTCCCTTATTTCTTCACCAGCTCCGCCTTGATCGACGCCACCTGCTTTTCGGCGTCGGGCAGGTACTCGCTCACCTGGAACTCGGCAATGAGCCTCTCCAGGTACGGCAGCGCCTCGGCCGGCCGCTGCACCTTCAACAACGATTGCGCCAGGTAGTAGTAGACCCCGTCGCGGTTGGTGTATTCCGGATCCTCTTTCAGGATCGCCAGGAAGCGATCGACCGCTCCCGGATACCACTTGCGCGTGCGGTAATAGAAAAACCCGACCCGAAACTCCGAGTCGCTCAGCCGGTCCCGCGCCTCGCGCAGGTGCACCTTCGCTTCAGGCACGAGTTTGCTGGTCGGATACCGCGCGATCATCGTCGTGAGCTCGACGATCGCTTCCTTCGTCTCGGTCTGGTCCCGCTCCGGGCCGTGCATCTGGTAGAAGTGGGCCATCCCGAGCTTGTACTGCGCGTAGTTGGCGCGCTCGTGCGTCGGATAGTACGAGAGGAACTCGCGGTACTCGTTGATGGCCAGCACGTTGGCTTCGAGCGTGTTCTCCCCCAGGTAACTGTCCCCGATCCCGAGCTTCGCGTCCGCGCGGTAGGTGCTCTGAGGGTAGCTGTCGACGAGCTGGCGGAAGAACTCGCGCGCCGTGAACCACTTCTTCTGATTCAGCGCCTGGGTGCCGCGCTCCCAGAGGAACTTGTCGGGGTCGAGCGACCCGACGGGAGGCCTCTTCGCCGCCGAGCCGCACGCCGTCACGAGCACCAGCAGCAGCGCCACCGACGAGCGCCGCAGAAACGTCGAGCGCAGCGGGGACCTCACCCGTGCACCTGTGTGGACGACAGCCATCGATATTCCGCCTCAATTCCTTCCGGCAGCGAGACCGACGGCGCGAATCCCAGATCCGCGCGCGCCAGCGTCGTGTCGGCGTAGGTGTCGCGCATGTCACCCTTTTGCGCGGCTTCCCGCCGGACGTCGAGCCGGCCCGTGACGCGGCCGATGATCTCCAGCACCTGGTTCATCGACACGCGCGCGCCGCCGCCGATGTTGTACGCGCGGCCCGGCACGCCGCGGTCGCCCGCGGCAATCGTCGCGGTAACGGCGTCGGCGACGAAGGTGAAGTCCCTCGTCTGTTCGCCGTCGCCGTAGAGGGTGATCGGGCGCCCGTCGAGCGCGGCGCGAATAAACCGGTTGAACGCCATGTCCGGACGCTGTCGCGGGCCGTATACCGTGAAATACCGGAGCGCCGAGGTCGGCACCCGGTGGTTCACATGGTACAGGTAACAGAGCTGTTCGCCCGCCAGTTTCGTGACTCCGTAGGGCGAGACAGGCTGCGGGAGCGCCGTTTCGCGCATCGGAATCGACACATTGTCGCCGTAGACCGAGGAGCTCGACGCGTACACGAAGCGGTGCAGCGGGAGGCCGACCGAGGCCTCGAGCAACTGCTGCGTCGCCTCGACGTTGTTCTCCGTGTAGATCCGGAAATCGCGCCCCCAGCTCTTTCGGACACCGGCTTGTGCCGCGAGGTGGAACACGTGCGTCACGCCGTCGAGCAGTGAACGGAGATCCGCATCCTGGATGCGCTGTTCCACGAACCGGAATCCGGGGCGTGACCTGCTCTGACCGAGGTTCGCTTCCTTCAACGGACGCGGGTAGTAGTCGGTGAAACAGTCGAGGCCGACCACTTCGGCGCCACGATCGAGGAGGCCCGCCGTCAGATGCGAGCCGATGAAGCCCGCAGCCCCGGTCACCAGCGCCTTCATGCGAACACCTGCCGGATGCGATCGGGCAGCCGGCACGGCTTCCCGGCGAGATCGAGCGCGGCATGCACCGTACGGCCGGATGCCGCGATCGCCCCGTCCTCGCGGCGCAGGACCTCGTAAGTGAATTCCATTCGAACCGGCGAGAGCATCCGTCCTTCCGTCCTCACCTCCAGCTCGTCGTCGTACCGGGCCGGGCGGCGGTAGTCACAGTGCGCTTCGATGACCGGCAGCGTCACGCCCGCCAGCTCCATGTCGCGGTAGCTCCAGCCAAGGGTCCGCAGCAAATCGGCGCGCGCGACCTCGAACCACACGAAGTAATTGGCATAGTAAACGACACCCATCTTGTCGGTTTCGGCGTAGCGCACCCTTAGCGTCGACGTCGAGGCGGGCATTTCGCGGGCCTACGCGACCCCGGCGCCGGCGGCCGCCCGCAGGGCGCGGGTGGCGCCCGCCGGGTCCGGCGTGCCGAATATGGAGTTGCCGGCAACCAGAACATCCGCTCCGGCGGCGACGATCCTGGCGGCGTTCCCCGTATCGACGCCGCCGTCCACCTCGATGTGCGCCTGGCTCCCGCGCGCGTCGAGCAGCGCCCGAATGGCCTGGATCTTAGACTCGCTGCGGGGGATGAAGGTCTGCCCCCCGAACCCGGGGTTGACCGACATGACCAGCACCAGGTCGACATCGGCCGCGATTTCCTCGAGGGAGCCGACCGGGGTGGCCGGGTTGATCGCCACCCCCGCCTTGATTTTCAGACTTCGAATGAGCTGAATCGTGCGGTGCAGGTGCGGCAGCGCCTCCACGTGCACCGAAATCATGTCCGCCCCGGCACGGACGAAATCGTCAACGAACCGGTCCGGATCCTCAATCATCAGGTGCACGTCGAGCGGCACGCGGGTGACTTTCCGAATGGACCGGACGAGGGGCGGCCCCATGGTCAGGTTCGGCACGAAGTGGCCGTCCATGATGTCCACGTGGATCAGATCCGCTCCGCCGCGCTCCGCCGCCGCGATCTCCTCGCCAAGCGCGGCGAAATTGGCCGCCAGGATCGACGGCGCGATGAGCACCGGCCGCGTCACCGGCTGACCTCGATCGAAATCGGCTCGCCGGGCGCAATCTGGAACCCCGCCTGCGGGTTCTGCCGCAGGACGATGCCTCCCGGAACCCCTGGATAGGGGTGTTCGCCGACCAGGGCCACACGGAAGCCACGCGCACGCAGCAGATCGGCGGCGCGATCCCCGTTGACGCCAATCAGGTCGGGCATCACGTAGGTGGCGCCGCGCTCCCCGCGGTTCACGAGCAAGGCGACGGTCGGGGAGTTGCTCTTTGGCGGCGGGGTTTCCGCGATGACGGTTCCGGCCGGGTAGTCGGCCGACCGCACCTCGGCGACCTCCGTGAGCAGCAGGCCGTCCTGCTGAAGCCGGAGATGGGCAATCCGTTCCGTTTCGCCAATCAGGGCCGGCACCATGGTGACGCGGGGGCCCGAACTGACCCAGACCTTGACGCTGCGCTCCCGGCGCGTGCGGACGCCCGCCTGCGGGTCTTGCGTGAGAATCTGGCCGGCGGGCGTCTTGGGGTCCATTCCTCCCCCTTCGACCTTGAGGTTCAAGCCCGCCTGCGACAGAAGGGAAGTGGCCTCGTTCACGGTCTTGCCGGCGAGCGCCGGGACCGCGACTTCCCGTGTCTTGAGCGCCACGCGCATCGCGGCGGCGGCAAAAACCATGTAGGTCAGCAGCAGGGCACCGCCGATGAGAAGCAGCTTGCCCGCGCCCCATACGCGCGTTCGAAAGGCCATGAATCCGAAAGTTTAGCGCAAGTCCTTAGTTTTCACCAGCATGGCGCCAAAGAAGGCCTCGAGCTGATCGCGAAAAGGAAACGTCCGGAAGTCCCCTTGGGAAGTCAGGAACCGTTTCAGGCTCGGCGGGACGGCCTCCACCGGCGCGCGCCGGAACGCCGGATGTTCGAGGAGGAAGTCGCGGACCACGAGCTCGTTCTCGTCCGGCTCGCTGGAGCAGGTCGAATAGACGAGGCGGCCGCCGGGTTTGATGACGGTCGCGACCCGGTCGAGCATGGCCAGTTGCGTGGCGGCAAGCGGGACCAGGTCCGCCTCGGCGCGCTTCCAGCGGATGTCCGGATCGCGCCGGAGGGTTCCGAGGCCGGAGCACGGCGCGTCGAGCAGCACGCAATCGAAAACGCAGCCGAACGGCAGCGCGGCGGTGACGTCCGCCCGAACGACGGATACCCCCTTCGCGCCGGCCTCCGCCACGGTGCGCGCCAGCAGTTCGACGCGTCTGCCGCGCAGGTCCGTCGCGACGACGCGGCCGCGATCCCCCATCCGGCTGGCCATCGCGATCGTCTTTCCGCCGGGAGAGGCGCAGCCATCCAGCACCCGCTCGCCCGGCGCCGCGGCGGTCAGGAGCGCCACGAGCTGCGAGGCTTCATCCTGGACGAGGAAGAGTCCTTCCCGAGCGAGCGGAGTCAACAGCGGGTTGCCGTGACCGACGACGAGGCCGTCGGGCGCAAAGCGGGCGGGCGCCGTGTGAACGCCCGCCGCGGCGAGCCGCGCGGCCAGCGCCTCGCGCGAGGTGCGCAGCGTGTTGGCGCGCAGCGTGAGCGCGGCGGGGGAGTTGTTGAAAATCGCCCACGCTTCGGCCGCCTCGAACCCGTAGCGATCGATCCAGCGCGCGACAAGCCACTCCGGATGCGAGAGGGTGACGGACAGGTACGAGAGGTCCGACGATCGGGTGCCGGGGACGGCCGGGCGCGAAGGCAGGGGAAGGTGGGCCCGCTCGCGGCTGATCCGCCGCAGGACCGCGTTGACCAGGCCGGCGGCGCTGGCCTTGCCCGCCTTGCGCGCGAGCTGCACGGCGTCATGCACGGCCGCCGAAGCGGGAATGCGGTCGAGGTGCAGGAGCTGGAAGGCCGTGAGCCGCAGGATGTCGAGCACCTCGGCGTCGAGCCTGGCCGGCGCGCGGCGCGCGAACGCGGTGATGAGGTGATCGAAGGCCGCCTGCCATCGGAGCGTGCCGGTCGCGATCTCTCCGGCGAGCGCGCGGTCGCGCTCGTCGGGCAGGCATGCGCGCACGCGCGCGAGGGCGGTGGGAAGATCCGCCCGGCCGCTGCTCACCGCTCGAAGGACGTCGAAGGCGGCGGCGCGGGCAGGTGCAATCATCGGGAATCGACGCGTGTGCCCGGCGTGACACGCCGGCCCGCGAGAAACGCGCGTGCGGTCATGGCACGTCGCCCTTCAGGCTGAATCGACACGACGCGCAGCACGCGCCCATCGCCCGCGGCGATCGCCAGGTCGTCGCCCGATGCACGGAGGATCGTCCCGGAGGTCGCGGAGGTCCTCTCCTCGGTGAGCACCGTCCGGTGCACGAGGCAGCGGGCGCCTTCGATGGACACCGATGCCAGCGGCCAGGGTTGCAGGCCGCGCACCAGATTGTGAATCCTCCGCGCGGGCTGGGACCAGTCGACGACGCCTTCACTCTTCTCGATCTTCGGCGCGAGGGTCGCCTGCGAGTCGTCCTGTGGCACCTCGGCCGCCCGCCCCGCCACGAGATCCTCGATGGTCGCCAGGAGGAGCGACGCGCCCATTTCCGCGAGATCGCGTTCGACCTCGACAGAGGTTTCATCAGCCCCGATGGGCCGGCGCGAGGTCGCGAGCATCGGTCCCGCGTCCAGCTCGCGCACGACACGCATGATCGTCACGCCGGTTTGCGTGTCCCCGGCGATCACGGCGCGGTGCACCGGCGCGGCTCCCCGGTACTTCGGCAACAGCGAGGCATGGATGTTGAGCGTCCCGAGCCTCGGGATTTCCAGCAGCGCGTCGGGCAGGATTCGTCCGTACGCGGCCACCACGCCGAGGTCGGCGTGAAGGGCGCGAATGTCGGCCAGAAACGTCTCGTCCTTCAGCCGGACCGGCTGGAGCACCCGCGCGCCGAAAAGCGCGGCCAGCGTCTTGGTCGGCGTCGCCGCCACCTTGTGACCGCGCCCTTTTGGCCTATCCGGCTGCGAGACGACCGCAACGACCTCGTGGCGTGACTTCAGCAGTGTTCGAAGCGCCGGCACCGCGAAGTCCGGTGTTCCGAAGTACACGATGCGGCAGCCGCTCACCATTTGCCGGAGCGCTTGAGCCTGTGGATCCTGCGAAGGATCAGATCTTTCTTGATGCCGCGCAGGCGGTCGACGAATACCTTGCCGTCGAGGTGGTCCATCTCGTGCTGGAACGCGCGCGCGAGCAGGCCTGTTCCCTCGATGGTCTGCTCCGCGCCGGACCGATCGAGCCCGCGCACCACGGCGCGCGCGGGGCGAATCACCGTGGCGTTGAATCCGGGGATGCTGAGGCAGCCCTCTTCTTCGAGCTGCATGCCGTCGCGCTCGACGAACTCCGGGTTGGCGATCACGACGAGGTCGTTCGCGTTGCGGCCGACCGACAGGTCGACGACGAAGAGGCGTAGCGGCACGCCGATCTGCGTGGCCGCGAGTCCGACGCCCGGCGCCGCGTACATCGTCTGCACCATGTCGTCCACGAGGCGCTGGAGTTCGTCGTCGAAGCTCGTGACGTCGGCGGCGGGCCGGTGCAGCGGCCCTTCGCCATATCGCAGGATCGGCCTGATCATTTCGTGAACTGCGCGCGGAGCCTGGCGTTCCACGCCTGGAGGCGCGCGGCGAGCTCCGGCATCGAGTCGCCGCCGAACTTCTCGGTGAGCGCGTCGGCGAGAACCAGGGCGACCATGGCTTCGCCGACGACCGACGCGGCCGGGACGGCGCAGACGTCGCTTCGCTCGATGGCGGCCGCCGCTTCGGTCATCGTGCTGAGATCCACGGATCGCAGCGGGTTCATGAGGGTGGAGATCGGCTTCATCCAGGCGGAGACGCGGAGGTCCTCGCCGTTGGTGACGCCGCCTTCGAGCCCCCCGGCGTTGTTGGTTGGGCGGGCAAGGCCTGTCGCATGGCCGCCGGAGAGGTCGGGCACGATTTCATCGTGCACACGGGATCCCGGCCGCGCCGCCGCCTCCGGCCCGAGTCCGACGCCCACTGCCTTGATGGCCGGAATCGACATCAGCGCCTGCGCGAGCCGTCCGTCGAGCTTGAGATCCCACTGCACGTAGCTGCCGAGCCCCGGGGGGACGCCCGTCGCGATGATCTCGAACGCGCCGCCCATCGTGTCGCCGGACTCCCGCGCGCGATCGATGTCCGCCATCATCCGGCGCTCGACCTCCGCGTCCACGCACCTGAGCGCCGCGGTGTCAGCCAGCGCGTCGGCCGCCTCGAACGCGACGGCGGTTCCGGGGGCCAGGCGGGCTTCACCGATGGCGAAGATGTGACTGGTGATGCGGATGCCGGCGCGCTGGAGCAACTGGCGCGCGATGGCGCCGGCGGCGACCCGCGCGGCGGTTTCCCGCGCGCTGGCGCGCTCGAGCACGTCGCGGATGTCGTCGCGGCCGTACTTCGCGACGCCTGCGAGGTCCGCGTGCCCCGGCCTGGGGCGTGTCACCGGCGGCCGACGCGTGCCGCCGGCGCCCTCGGGGGGCTCCTCGAACGTGCGCATCGTGTATTGCCAGTTGGCCCAGTCGCGATTGTCGATTGTCATCGCGATCGGGCCGCCGATGGTTTCGCCGGCGCGGACGCCGGACAGGATCTCCGCGCGATCGGATTCGATCGCCATGCGGCGGCCGCGGCCGTATCCGGCCTGGCGCCGCCCCAGATGCCGTGCGATGTCGTCGGGATCGATCGTCAAGCCGGCGGGGATTCCCTCGAGAATCACGACGAGGGCGCGGCCGTGGGATTCGCCGGCGGTGAGAAAACGGACCATCCGACCGGTAATTGTATACGAAGAATCTGCACTGTTCCGGCGGCTTCGCGACGGTTTTCACGGGAAACACGCGCGTTTCCGACGAGGCGGTCCTCTTGCACCGCACGCGGGCGTGGAACGCGGAGTGATCGCCGATCGGTTTGCGCAGGACGCAGGTGGATGGCTCGACCTGGCGACCGGAGCCCGCATCCGGCTGCGCGTCATCGAGGGAGGGACGCGAGCCGCGCAGGTCGCGTGGAGCGCGCAGTGTGAAGTACTCGCGACGCTGCGCCATCCCGCGGCCGCGCCCCTTCTCGATTTTGGCGCGATCGGCGACCGACTGTTCGAGGCCTACGCAACAGGGCCGGCCCCGGCGTCCTCCGCCAAGCGGAGCGAGTCGGTACTGGCGCATGCGGCGCAGTTTCTGCGGCACCACCGGATCCTTCTGACAGGTCCGCAGGCGGAGTACCTGCTGCGGCCACGCGTCATCGGCGGGCGGGACCCGCGGGGCCGTCCGCTCGGCATCGTTCTGCAGCGGCGGCCGGCGCTCGACGCGATCGCCGATGCGCTCGAGGGCGCGGCGCCCACCGGGCCATGCGTGATTCGAGTCGTGGGCCCGCCGCATTCCGGCCTGCGCACGCTGCGGACCTTTGCCGCGCGTGCCGCGCGGCTGCACGGGTATGTCCCCATCTGCGCACACGTGATCACCACGCGCCCCGAGCTGCACGGGCAGCTCCTCGAGCGGCACGTGTGCGTGCTGGCGGGGGATGGTGAAGGCGGCGCGGCGCTGGCCGGATTCCTTGCCCGGTTGTCGGATCGCGGCGGGAGACGCCATATGGTGCTGCATCTTGGGCGCGACGCGGATCCGCAGCGGCGTCGCGCGATCCGCATGGACGCGATGGGAGTAGACGCGATGACAGCCATGGTTTTTGTCGGCGGCGACTTCGCCCCCGCGCGGGATGAACTGCTCGACGCGGCGCGGGACTCTGGGGGCCGCCCCGGTCTCTTCCTCGCGCGCCTCTGCGCCATGTCATACGACGCGCGGCCTGCCCTGACGATCGCCGTGCACGAAACCGCGCCGACGTATGCGCCGTGCATTGACGTCGCGGCGATCGCGCCGAGGCGCCGCCTTGGCTCGGTGCTTCTGCGCGCGGCGGCGCGCGCCGACGAGCTTGCCGGACGCGGACGACACGCGGGCGCCCGCCGGCTTCTGCTGCGGGCCTGTCACATCCTGGCCGAACGCGGAGCACGCGCCAGAGCGTCCGAGTGCGCCCGCGCCCTTGCAGGCCTGGCGCTCGACCGCGGGCAGCCTGAGGCCGCGCTGCGCCACTTCGACCGCGCGCGCGCCCTGTCGCCGGACGGAGCCGCCAGTGTGCTGACCTCAATCGGTATTGGCGACGCGTGGCTGTGGCAAGGACGATTGATCGAGGCGGAGGGTGCCCACCGCGGCGCAGTCGTGGCGGCGCGCGCGGCCGGCGATGCGGCCGCCGGCGCGCGCGCGGCCAACGCACTGGCCACGAGTCTGTATTGGCAAGGGCGCTGCGATGAGGCCGCCATCGCGATCGAAGAAGCGCTCGTCGCGGCGATCCCATGTGAAGTGCGCAGCGTCCTGCTGTCGACCAGGGCCAGAATCCATCTCGCGGAACGTGCGATTGCGCCCGCGGTGCGCGCGGGCCGGAGGGCATTGGCGCTCGCGAGCGAAGGAGGCAGCGCTCGTGCCAGCATCGCCGCGCACGAGGCGCTCGCCGCGGCGCTGGCCAGCGCGGGCGACCACGAGCCGTCGGCCACGCACGCGCGCAGGGGACTGAGCCTCGCGAGGCGCGCCCACCTGCCGCTCGATGCGGCGCGCCTGAGGATCACGGCGCTGGACATCGCCGCCGCCACGGATGATTGCGCGCGAATCGAGGCCATCGCCGCGCGGGTCTCCGCAGCGTCCACCCGTCTGCCGCGCCTGCTCCGTTTCTGCGCGCGCGCGGCTGTCGCGCGCGCCCGTCGCCGCGAGCTCGACCCTGAGACGCGAGAGTTCATCCGTGCTAGCGGGGCGCGGGCGATCGGTCTCGGACTGCCAAGCGGCGGACCCAGCCAGGAAATAGGAGAGTTGCAGGTGCTGCTGGAGATGGCCTACCAGGCGGCTGACGACCGTTCGGGCCTCATCGACCAGTGCGCCGAGCTTGCCGCGAAGCTGCGGGCCGTGACAGTCGCCGTGATGGCCGCCGCGCCGCCCGGCCGTCTCGTTGCGCTGACCGGCCGGCCCTGGACGGCGGAGCCGGCCGTCATGACACGCGCGGTGGCCTCCGGTCTTCCGGTGTCGCCGCTCGACGGGGTCGAGCCCTGCGAGGCGGCCGCGCCCGTGCGCTACGGGAGCGAGACCATCGCGGCGATCGGATGCCGCTGGTCCGCCGGGACCCCAATCGATGCGGCCAGGGCATCCGCGATTCTGCGCGTCGGGGCGCTTGCCGTCGCGCCGGGCGTGCGCGCGCTTCTCGATCGCGCCATTGCGCCCGAGGGACGGACCGCACCCGAGGATCTACTGGGAGACAGCCCCGCCGCGTGCGCGTTGCGTCAGGCCGCGGTGTGCGCCGCGCGCGCGCCCTTCCCCGTGCTCGTGGAAGGAGAGAGCGGCAGCGGGAAGGAACTGGTGGCCCGGGCGATTCACCGGCTCGGGCCGCGGCGCGAGCGGCGATTGTGCGCCGTCAACTGTGCCGCCTTGTCCGACGACCTGCTCGAGTCGGAACTGTTCGGCCACGCGCGGGGCGCGTTCACCGGCGCGGTCGCGGACCGCGGCGGCCTGTTCGAGGAAGCGGACGGCGGCACGCTGTTTCTCGACGAAGTCGGCGAGCTGTCGCCGCGCGCGCAGGCCAAGCTGCTGCGGGTACTGCAGGACGGCGAGCTTCGGCGGGTGGGTGAGACGCTCCCGCGGCGGGTGGACGTGCGCGTCATCGCCGCCACCAACCGGCGGCTCGAGCAGGAAGTGGCCGCCGGGCGCTTCCGGGCGGACCTGCGCTTCCGTCTCGACGTCATTCGCATCGAGGTCCCGCCTCTTCGCGACCACGCGACGGACATCCCGCTGCTCGCGGCGCGGTTCTGGGCTGACGCCGCCGCGCGCGTGAGCTGCCGCGCCACGTTGTCGCCGGAGGCGCTTGCGGCGCTTGCGCGGTACGACTGGCCGGGAAACGTCCGCGAGCTGCAGAACGCGATGGCGTGGATTGCCGTGCATGCGCCCAGGCGCGGGCGCATCGGCCCCGCCGCCCTGCCCGCGCACATCGCGCACGCGGGTCAGAAGCCGGCGGTCACCTTCGAGGTTGCGCGGGAGGAGTTCGAGCGCCGCTTCGTGAAGGTCGCACTGGCCAGCGCGCACGGACGGCGCGGCCGCGCGGCCGAGGCCCTTGGCGTCACGCGCCAGGGACTCTCCAAGATGCTGCGACGGCTGGGGATCGACGAGAACGCAGTCGAGGGAGACTAGGCGGTCTCCCTTGAGTTTTGAGTTATGAGTTGTGAGTTGTGAGTGGTCGTGGGGCATGCAGGACTATCATCGGAAGGAAACCAGCTCGCGAGGATGACGCACACCCTGATGCAGCGGCTTGGCAGGACCGGCCCGGGGCCTCCTCATTGACTCACTACTCAAAACTCATCACTCAAAACTGCAAGGCAAAGCCTCCGTGAGTTCGTTGTATTCTCAACCGAGATGGGTCGCTACCTGGTCCGCCGGCTGCTCTTGACGGTTCCGGTTCTCCTGGGCGTCGCCACGCTGGTGTTCGCGCTGATCCACCTCGTGCCGGGCGATCCGGCGCAGTCGATGCTGGGTGAAGGCGCGTCGCAGGAAGAGGTGCTGAACCTGCGGCACGCGCTCGGCCTCGATCGCCCGCTGCTCGTGCAGTACCGGTCCTTCCTGTCCGGCGTGGCGCAAGGCGATCTCGGCACGTCATTCCGATACAACACGCCCGTCACCCGGCAGATCCGCGAGAAGCTGCCGAACACGATCGAGCTGGCGCTCGCGGCGATGCTTCTCGCGATCCTGTTCGCGATCCCGCTGGGCATTCTCGCGGCCGTCTATCGCGGCACCGCCGTGGACCACGCGGCCATGACGCTCGCGCTCGCGGGCATCTCGATGCCGAATTTCTGGCTCGGGCCGCTGCTCGCCATTCTCTTCGCGGTGCGGCTCGGCTGGCTGCCGGTGGCGGGCACCGGCAGCATCTGGCATCTCGTGCTCCCGGCGGTCACGCTTGGCGCCGCGCTCTCGGCCATTCTCGCGCGCATGACGCGCGCGAGCCTGCTCGAAGAGCTCCGCGAGCTCTACGTCCTGGCGGCGAGGGCGCGCGGGCTGTCCGGCGCGCGCGCGGTCGTCCGCCACGCCTTCCGCAACAGCCTCATCCCGATCGTCACGATCATCGGCCTGCAGTTCGGCGCGGTCCTGACCGGGACGATCATCACCGAGACGATCTTCGCGTGGCCGGGGCTGGGACGGCTCTTGATTCAGGCGATCAACTATCGCGACTATCCGCTCGTGCAGGGCTGCATCCTGTTCATTTCGGTCACCTACGTCGCCATGAACCTGCTGACGGACCTGACCTACGGCTTCCTCGATCCCCGGATCCGGTACGACTGATGGTCCGCGTCGGCCTCGCCATCGTGCTGGTGACGCTGCTGGCCGCGGCTGCCGGCCCCGCGCTCTCGCCCTTCGATCCTGCCGACCAGGACCTTGCGCGCCGCCTCGAGGGCCCCAGCCTCTCGCACCCGCTCGGCCTCGACGAGCTCGGGCGCGACATCCTCGCCCGCCTGCTCGTCGGCGCTCGCATCTCCCTCATGGTCGGCATCGCGGTCGTCGGCGTCTCCTCGACGGTCGGAATGTTGTTCGGGTCGATTGCCGGCTATTTCGGCGGGCGCGTGGACGACGTGATCAGCCGGGTGATCGATGTGCTGATGGCGTTCCCCGGAATCCTGCTGGCGATTGCGCTGGTGGCCGTCCTTGGGCCGAGCCTCACCAACGTCGTCCTGGCGCTCTCGGTGATCGGATGGGTCGGTTATGCGCGGCTCGTGCGCGGCCAGGCCCTGCGCGCCCGCGAGCTGGAGTTCGTCCAGGCGGCGCGTGCGTTGGGAGCGGGCTCGCGGCGGATCGTGTTTCGCCACGTGCTGCCGACGGCCTTTCCGGCCGTCATGGTCCAGGCGACGCTCGGGATGGCCGGCGCGATCATCGCGGAAGCCTCATTGAGCTTTCTCGGCCTTGGCGTGCAGCCGCCGACTCCGAGCTGGGGAACGATGCTCGATGCCGGGCGATCGCATCTGTTCGACGCGCCGCACCTGACCATCTTTCCGGGCCTGGCGATCGCCACCCTGGTCCTCGGCTTCAATTTTCTTGGAGACGGCCTGCGTGATCGGGTGGATCCGAAGATGGCGCGATAGCTCGCGTTACTTCAGGCGGCGCTGCAGCGCGCGCGCGAGGCGGTTGGCCGGCTCTTTCTCGAGCGCCTTCGCGACGGTGACGCGCGCGGTCTCGATATCACCGGCGTGCGCCTGGGCGTCGGCCTGTCGCACGAGGAGCGACGCGTCGGCGCCGCCGGCATCAACGGCTCGCTGATACCACGTCATCGCGGCGGTGTAATCGGTCAGTCGCGCCGAGAGATCGCCAAGGCGCGCCGCGAATGCCGCGCGGCGCTGCGCGTCCTGCTCGTCACCCTGCAGCACCTGGTAGTCGAGCAGCGCCCGCCGCGCGACATCGTCGTGGCCGCGCCGCTCGGCCGCGTCCCCCAGGTAATAGAACGCCAGCGGATCGGCCGGCAGCTTCTCGGTGGCCTGTTGCAGCATGCGCTCGGCGAGTTCTTCGTCGCCCGCAAGCAGCAGCGCGCGGCCGAAGAGCGTCAGCGCCTCGCTGCTGTCGTCGCTGCCGACGGCTTCCTCCAGCGCGCCCAGCGCCTTGCTCAACGCAACCCGGTCGTGCGTCGACTGTGCCGTCTCCAGCCACACGCGCCCGAGTGCGACGTAGGTGTACGGATCGTCCGGGTAACGTTCCGCGGCGCGGCCGAGCGTAAGGACCGCCCGGTTGGCCTGGCCTCCCTGTGCGTAGGCGAGACCCAGCGCCACTTCACGCGACGGTCCAGGATCGAGCGCCAGCAGGGCTTCGAGCTGCGTGAGCCTGTCGTCGCGTCTTCCGAGCCGCCCGTACAGGTCGCCGAGCTCCTCGCGCGCGTGCAGCATCGCGGGGGCGATCGCCACGCTGCGTTCCAGCGCCTTCAACGCCTCGTCGAGATGCTGCGTCTCGCGCAGGCAGAGGCCGAGCAGGTAATACGCTTCCGCGAAGCGATCGTCGATGACGATGGCGGCCCGCAGCGGCGCGACCGCTGAGGCGGCCTGCCCGTCCCGGTACCTGGCCAGCGCGAGTTTGTAGAGAACACGCGGGGAGCGATCGTCCAGCCCGACGCACTTCTGGTACCGCTCGGCGGCCCGGCTGTAGCGTCCGAGGGCGGCGTTCACGTCCCCGAGGAGCTCCAGCGGCGCCGGGGCCAGGGGATCGAGCTCCGAGGCTTTCCGCAGATCCCGCAGCGCCGATTCGAGCTCGTTACGCCGGCGGTAGGCCTCGCCGCGCTTGAGATAGCCGACCATCGAGTCGGTCTTCCAGGTGATCGCCCCGCTGAAGGCCTCGATGGCGGCAAAGGTGTCGTCGCGGGCCAGCGCGGCATCGCCCATGTCGACGAGCCGGCGATAGGTCCGCTCCCGCCGGGAGGCGTAGTAGCCGTAGACGGCCACGATGCCCAGGGCGACGAGCAGGAGCGCCGCAAAGACCCGTTTCACGGCCCAGATCGTATCTGAGAAGTTCTGGTGGTTCTAGGGGTTCTGGTGCTGGTGGTTCCAGGGGTTCTACAGGGTTCTACAGAGGTTCTACGGGGTTCTGCCAGGGTTCCAAAGGTCGGGGGCTTCGAGCGCCCAGCTTGTAGAACCCCGTAGAACCTCAAGGAACTTCCCGGCCCCCGCGGGTTCTAATCTTCATGACGCGACTGGCACTGCGGCCACGGCCGGGGTGGTAAGATGGCGGAAGGTCTCTCGGTGAAGCCAGTTTCATCCATTACCTGGACGGACGTCGACGGGCGGGAGGCGGCGCTCATCCAGCGCTGTGCCGCGCGCGACGAGGACGCCTGCGCGCAAGTGGTGACCGAGCACCAGCGGATGGTCTACCAGCTTTCGTTGAACCTGCTGGGGGACCACAACGAGGCGCTCGACCTGTCCCAGGAGGTCTTTCTCAGGGTATTCCGCACGATCCAGCGCTTCCGGGGGCAGTCGGCGCTCCGCACCTGGATCTACCGGATCGCCGTCAATCAGGCACGCAACCGCCAGCGATGGTGGCGCCGGCGCTATAAGGCGTTCCAGGTCTCGCTCGACGACCACGTCCGCGACCACGGCGAGCTGCCGTCGACGGCGAACGGTGGATCGCCCGAACGCGTATACAGCCAGAAGGAAGCGGCCGAGCAGCTCCGGGTGGCGCTCGACCGGCTGCCCTTCGAGCAGCGGACGGCGCTGGTGCTGCGCGAGATCGACGAGTTGAGCTACGAGGAGATTGGGTATTCGCTCGGTATTGCCGTGGGAACCGTGAAATCCCGGCTGGCCCGCGCGCGTGAAGCGCTTCGCGGGCAATTGAGGCACGTATGACGCTTCTGACCTGCGCGGCCGTGCGGCGTCGACTGAACGCGTTTTACGATCGCGAGCTGCCGGTGCCCGAGTTGATCGCCATTGAATCGCACCTGCACGGGTGCCCGCCGTGCGCGGCGGAGTGCGCCGAAATCCAGCGGGTGGGGGACGTGATGCGCCTGGCGGCGGCCCCCGGGCCCGCCGACGACTGGACGGGGCTCCAGCCGGGCGTCATCAGCCGGATGCGCGCCGAGGCGCACGAGTCGTGGACCTCCCGCGCCGCGCGGACGTTCGAAGATCTCCACCTCGTCTGGATTGGCGCCGCGTCCACGGCGGCGACTTTCATCTGCGCTGTCAGCGTGCTGGGCATGCTGCACTTCGCGTCGCCCGAGCGCAGCGACTCGCTTGCGGCGATCATTGCCGTCATGGCCGAGCCGTATGGGTCCGACCGGAATCCCGCGCGGCTGGACTGGGGCGGGATCATGCGCGTCCCCAGCATCCCTGGCGACGGTCTCGTGTCGGCAACGCTCGAGAGCAGCATGCCGGGTCAGCGCGACGTGATGCTGACGCTCTCCGCAGTCGTGAGCCGCGAAGGCCGCGTGTCGAACATGGAACTGGTGAACGGCCAGCACGATGGGGTGGAAGCGGCGGAGATCCTGCACGCGCTCTCGCGCAGCCGCCTCGAGCCCGCGCAGTTCGGCGGCTCGCCCGTCGCCGTCAACCTCGTGTGGCTCGTCGCGCACACGACGGTCAAGGGGAAGACCAGCTCGTAGAGTTCTCTGACCGGATCCGAGATCCGTCGGGTTCAGCCGTGCGTTGCACCGCGAGGCACATAAACCACCGGCACATCAACCATAAAGAGAACCGGTCCTCAAACCTATCCCGGTCACGCGCAAGCGGACTTGGCCGTTTGCAGCTTTGCCGTTGGGTGTTCTTCGCACCGCTGCACACCTCCTGAACCCTTCAGGAGGCCCGCCACGGGAGCGTGTTCGTCGTCGTGAGCGGACGAGTCACTCCATTAGCCGCCGGTCAACTGATTGGCCGGTCTTGCTCGCCCGTAACTCGTTGAATACGAAACTGAGCAGCCCACGGGCCTGCACAGAGCGCTGCACGTCTCCCTTGCGGGTTGTGACCGCGACGATCCGAGCGATCGGTTCTGCGGCGATGGATGGTGACCGCGCTCGCGCGGTGTGACAGGGAGGATCTACCAGTGAGAGCATGCGGCGTTCCGCAGAATGAGTGCGTGTTGAGCGAGAGCGGATGCGCCTTCCTTGGTGCGTAAGTAATGGCGCCAGTGCGTTCTTGTGGGAATCGAATTCAAGGTGTGGCTGCGGCAAGTTGCGCGG